>BNJV01001804.1_pt1 | contig 229422 bp, 221 predicted proteins | sample 8540591 | NCBI WGS metagenome assembly BNJV01 (sample SAMD00202457, study PRJDB9452) | human saliva metagenome | host: Homo sapiens
CCGCTCCATCTCTTTCCCTCCTCTTTTCGCAGTTCACGCTTCGCTCAGAGTTTGAGCTCGCCGCTCAAATCCTCCGTCTGCTGTACCGCCGTAAGCTGGCCCTCCGCAACGCCCTCGGTCTTCTCTTTCATGAAGAGGATTTTCGGCGTCATGAAAATGAGCTTTAAATCCAGAAAGATCGAATAATTGCGAATGTAAATCAAATCGAGTTTCAGCTTGTCATAGGGCGTTGTGTTATAGACCCCGTAAATCTGTGCGTAGCCGGTAAGTCCCGCCTTTAGCTTAAGGCGGTAATCAAACTCCGGAATTTCCTTCTTGTACTCTGCCGCAATTTCCGGGCGCTCCGGCCGCGGGCCTACCATGCTCATCTCGCCCTTCAGGATATTGAGAACCTGCGGGAGCTCATCGAGTCTGGTTGCACGCAGTAAGTTGCCCACTCTCGTAATGCGGTTATCGCCCTGCGCGGCGAGCCGGGCCACGCCGTCTGCCTCCGCGTTGACCCGCATGGTACGGAACTTCAAGATGTCAAAGGTCTTTCCGCCCTTTGTGAGGCGACACTGCTTATAGAAGACCGGGCCGCCGTCCTCAAGCTTAATCGCGGCTGCGATCAGGAGGAAGAAGGGCAGGCTGACCAGTAAGAGCGCACCCGCGCTCATTATGTCCAGCACGCGCTTACAGAAGAGCTGATCCACCTGCAGGCCGTCGTTCCTAGAGAGTAAAAGCACGGTGTCAAAGAGCTTTAGCTCATCCGAGCTCCTAACCAGCACATCGCTGATCTTCGGAATCATGTAGACGCGCTTATCCATGTCATAACAGCGCTTGAAAATCAGATTGCGGTCATGGCTTCCGAGGTCGCCTATGATCACCCCGCCGTACTTCGGCACTTCCGCCATGATGCGGTCTATACCCTCGCTGATATGGATGGCCGCGGTGAGCACATACTTATCGTCCCGCGAGTTCATCTTCTCGAGCACATGCGCGACCGAGCGCTTCCCGTAGATTAAAAGGAGCTGGCGCGGCGGAAAGAGCAGGTTATAGGTCCACTGAAAGAGAGTGGCCCAGAAGAATACCAGCACCATATCCACTGCGGTCAGAATGGCAAAGGGCAGCGGCACGTACCAGTGGCGTTCCACCAGTGCGAGCAAGAGGTAGCCGAATACATTGGTCGCGAGTATCGCAAGGAACTGCGAGTAGATGATGTTGTTCTTCCGGAAGAAGCCTATCTTCAAGCCGCCGTAGAGGTTGTGAAAGACAAACAGCATGATTGCATAGAGGCCGGTCATAAACCAGTTGCCGCGGCGCCAGAAGGGCATCGTGATGATGCGGTTATAGTAGTGCGTCCAAAGGACGTAGTAGAGCCCGATTTCCACGGCGAGGATAACTGCCGCCGCCGCGAATTTAATCAGGCGTTTATATCGTTCCATCTGTTCCATACATCACTCCGCCGCTCGTCCGAGTGCAATGAGGCCCCATAATACCGGTGCCGCAACCGGGACATTGATGTTGACAAACGCCTGGCAGGCATAGCAGACAATGGCAACACCGATTGCGTAGAGGTAGGCGCTGTCCGCGCGCGGCAGGCTACCGTCCCGCTTTTCATTCAGCGCTCGCGCCTTTTGAAAGGCTGCCTTCACGCTGAACACGAGGATGCTAAGGTGCGCAAGCAGACCGAAGGGGCCCACGGTAAAGAGATACTGAATGTACTCGTTGTGGGCCGAATCATAGTACTGTCCCGCAATGTAGTTCATCTCGTTCCAGCGGTGCGTGACCATGTAACTCACAAAGGTATCGGGCCCGCTGCCGAAGATGCGGTTTAAATCGGGAGATGCAGGTACTCGTCGATCCCTGCGCGCCACACGTAGCCGCGGAAAGTACCCCACTCGTCGCGGAATTTTAAATAGTCCGCGAGACCGCCGAACTTCTCTTTGACCGTCTCATAGGGCAGGCTGTTCGCATAGGCGAAGACTGCGATGAACGCAAGCAGCGAAAGGCAGAGCACGGCGGTATAGCCGCGAATCCAGCGTTTTGCGTGTGTGCTCTCCGTAATCTCTTTGTTCCGCTCCCGGTAAAGAAGGGCAAGCGAAACAATGCAGAGCCCCGCGCCGAGGTAGGGCAGAAAGCGTATGCCGCCGAGCACGCGAAAGAGGCCGTAGAGCGGAAGCACCTTGCCCGCCATGGACACGCTGACTCCCGAAATATAGCTGATTGCAAGGATAAGAGTAGAGAGCAGCAGGAAATAGCGCGCTCTACTCTTGCTGCTTCGGAAGGCAGCGAACGGCAGTGCGCCGAAGAGGCCCGCAAGGCTTAAATAGGCGTTATCCGAAGCGCCGGTAATCAGCGCGAGGGTCGATACCAAATAGACCAGGTAGTAAAAGCCGATGCGCCCTGTCTTCTTCCTCGCTCAGCGCAAAGAGGGTGCCCGAAACCGCGACCACCAACGCCACATAGACCGTGTAGGTGTTGATGTTGCCGAAGGTTGACATAAATATACCGTACTGCTCCGGCAGCATCTCCGCCCGGAAGTTCAGGAGATCCAGGTTGTAGAAATCGCTGTAGCCGAGCAGGCAGACCGCGAGCCCCACGCCGAGAAAGACCGTCAGGTACTTTTTCGAATACTTGAGGTTTCGCGCCACCAGAAAATACACCAGCGTGATTAACACAATGTAAAGAAAGCCCACATAGCGCCCGTCAATGCCGGTCAGTGCCTGGTACATGAACTTCCCGGAGAGCAGGGTCGCAAGCAGCGAAAAGCCGAAAAAGGCAAGTACCGCCCAATCGGCACGGTTCATATCGCTCCGATCTCCGAAAGGCTTAAACTGCCGTCCGCCGTCCAAATACACCACTCCCATGCAGAGAATGAGGAGCAGGGACACGGTGACAAAGGTGACCAGCTTGGTTTCCAGCATATTAAAATAGCGATCCGTAAAAATCAACGGGAAAAGCCCGAATATGAGCATGAGCCATGCACCCGCAAGCCATGCGGGGCGCGTGTCGCTCTGCATCTTCCGCGCACTTGTGTTTGCAACCGCGTTCTCCTGCTTCTTCGGCGCCTCGGCGCTTCCTGTTATCTTCTTTTTCTTAGCCATGTTCCCCTTATGCGCTCAGAGTAAGGGCGTAAAGCCCCGCTCCTCCTGCTGTCCGCGCCGCTTTTCCGCAAGCTGCGCCGCTTCTGCCGCCTTGATTGCCTCTTCCGCAAAGACTTCCTGCGAGTTGATGGCAACCCTTCCGCGGCGGTCTTCCTTCTCGTAGCTGCCGTCCGGGCAATAAATGCTTGCCTTTACATTGTCCCGGAGCTCGATATCGAGATAATGCTGCACTTCCGTGCGTATTTCGCTGTCCACAATCGGGAATACAATCTCGACGCGGTTGTCCAGATTTCTTGTCATCCAGTCGGCGGAGCCGAGGTAGAGACTCTCTTCGCCGTCCGCATGGAAGCGGAAAATGCGCGCGTGCTCTAAGAAGTTGCCGACAATGGAGCGCACACGGATGTTCTCCGAAACGCCCGGGATGCCGACCCGAAGGCAGCAGATACCGCGGATGATAAGGTCTATCTGAACACCGTCCATGCTCGCGCGGTACAGTTCCCGTATCATGCCGGGATCCGAGAGCGAGTTCATCTTCGCCATGATGAAGGCGGGCTTTCCGGCGCGCGCCGCCGCACGCACTTTTTCGATCTCGCGAACAAACTTATCGCGCATCCAGAGCGGTGCCACCACAAGGCGGTTCCAGAAGAGCGGCTCGGAATAACCCGAGAGCATGTTAAAGACTGCGGTCGCATCCTCGCCGAATTCACGCCTGCAGGTCAGCAGTCCCAGATCCGTATAGAGCTTTGCGGTCGAGTCGTTATAGTTACCCGTGCCGAGGTGCACATAGCGACGTATGCCGTCCTCCTCGGAGCGCACCACAAGCGTAATCTTAGAGTGGGTCTTTAAGCCGAGCAGGCCGTAAATCACGTGGCAGCCCGCTTTCTCGAGCATCTTTGCCCAGACAATGTTATTTTCCTCGTCAAAGCGCGCCTTTAGCTCGACCAGCACCGTGACCTGCTTGCCGTTATCCGCCGCCTTGGCGAGCGCCTGAACAATAGGCGAGTTACCGCTCACGCGATACAGGGTCTGCTTGATGGCGAGCACGTCAGGATCCTTTGCCGCTTCCTGAATGAAGTTCACGACCGGGTCAAAGGACTGGTAGGGGTGACTTAGGAGAATATCGCCCTCGCGGATGTTCGCAAAGATGCTCTTCTCTCGTTCACAAGCGCCGGAACCGGCTGCGGCACGTGTTTCGGAAGCTTTAAGCGCTCAAAGCCGCTCACGCCGTAGAGTTTCATGAGCACGGTTAAATCGAGCGGACCGTTGATCAGGAAGAGATCATCCGGCTCGATTTCCAGCTCACTCTGCAAAATCCGTAAGAGCTCTTCGTCCATGCCCTCTTCGATTTCCAGACGAATGGCCTCGCCCCACTGACGGCGCTTTAACTTTTTCTGGATTTCGACCAGAAGGTCTGCCGCCTCCTCCTCATCCAGCTCAAACTCCGCGTTTCGCATGATGCGGAAGGGATGTGCCGCGAGGATGTCGTAATTCAGGAAGAGGGAGCTTATGTTCCGCTCAATGATTTCCTCGAGCAGAATAAAGCTCTTCTCCTCCGCGGTCCGCCCCGTGACCTCGGGCGGAAGTTCCACAAGGCGCGGCAGCACCGAGGGCACCTGCACGATTGCAAAGTCCGGTCGCAGACCGCCTTTTTTCTTCTTCTCTTCGATGCGGATAAGCGGCTTTACATGCTCCTTTTTCCGTATCAGCGCCGCGATATTCAAAGTCTTATTCCGAATAAGCGGGAAGGGCCGCGAGGAATCCACCGCCATCGGCGTGAGCACCGGGTAAATGGTGTCCTTAAAATAGCGGTCCACAAAGTTTTGCTCTTTTTCCGAGAGTTCCTCGTGACTCGAAATGAGGTGTAAGCCCTCCTTTTCGAGCGAGGGAATCACGCTGCGCTTTAAGCTGCGGTACTGGAGCGAGACCATCTCGTGGGTCTCCTCGGAGATCTTCTTTAACTGTTCCGCCGCCGTTAAGCCCGCAATGTCGCGCCGCGTAAAGTCCGCGAGCACCTGCTCCTTTAAAGGACGCCACGCGCACCATAAAGAATTCATCCAGATTCGAGCTCACGATGCTTAGGAACTTGAGGCGCTCAAAGAGCGGAATGTTCTTATCGCGCGCCTCGTTTAAAACACGCAGGTTAAACTGAAGCCAGGAGAGTTCGCGGCACACGTAGTAGGCCGGATTGTTTAAATCAAGCGTCTTCGCGGTGCCGAGCTTCTCTGTCTTTTTATCCTGCTTCTCTGTTGCTTTCTTATCCTGTTTTTTGTTTTTCTTCTCGTTATCCTTTTTCATACGACGCCGCTCCCAAGGCTTCTTCTCTGCCGAAACTCCGGACGAATGCCGAATACATTGCTGAACGAGGGGGTACACTGAAGGAAGCTGAGGCGCTCCAAGGTCATGTCACCGCCGTAGGCCGTTGTGAAGAGAAGGGTTCCGTCTTCCTTGAGCCGCACGCGATATTCGCCCGCTTTCTGCTTGGCCGAACGGTCCAGCGCACTCGCAAGCCGTATCATCGCAGCAAACTTAGCCGCCTTAAGCGGCACCTCTCTGCGCTCGAAAAACCTCTTCTTCGTTCCGTAAAATCTGTACAATCAGCGCATGCTCCGCCTTCGAGAGCCCCACAATCTCGGTCGCGCGGATGATGTCCGCGCTCGAACCGCTCGCATTTCCCATGTTGAGATAGCGGCCGCAGTGGTGCAGGGTCGCGCCGATTTCGAGGAGAATGCGGTCCCGCGCCGTAAAGCCCTGCGCCTTTTTAAGCGCATCGAAAATCTGAAGCGCGATCTTCACGGTGCAGGCGCGGTGCACCGTGCCCTCGCCGTAGCGCGCCGCAATTTCCTGTACGGCGGCCAGGATGTCCGCATCAAAATCGTGTCCGCGGTGCATGAGGGAATTCGCGACCGCATACTCCGCGGCGAGGCCGTCAATGAGCCGGGTTCCCGGGAACCAGACCATTTCCGCACCGACGGTTTCCGCCATGCGCTGATAGAGTACCGCCGCCGGGAGCAACACCCCCGTTGCCGCGGGGTTAATGTCCAGGGTCTCCTCGAGCTCCGCATCGGTGCGCTCCACCACATAGCGGTACAGTTCTTCCACCCGCTGTTTGTCCGCGAAATCCTCGGCCTCCGGGTCCCTGTTCCGCGCCCGCATGATTTTGTCGTAGAGCACGCGAATCGGATCGCCGATTGCAATCATATTTTTGACCTTGCGCCCCAAAAGGTGCAGGTTTTCGTAAATCTCCAGCTCGTGCGCAACGGTCTCCTGCAAAATGCACTCTCTGTCATCCCGCGCGGAATTGAGCTGCTGCAGGGTGTCGCGAAGCCTGAGCGCGCCGAGACGCAGGTTCTGGGTGCTGCGCATCTTTCCCGCCTCATAGAGGCTCACCTGCATGGATCCGAAGCCCACTTCGACGACCGCCGCGCCCTCTTGCACAAGGGTCTCAAAGCGTTCGCCGCAGGCCGCCAGTGCCTTTAAGACCAGCATGCGCTGCTCCGCGTTCGAGAGGATCTGTACATCGAGACCGGTTCTGGTCTTGATTTGGTCCAACACGATTGCGCTGTTGGTGGCCTCTCGAAGCGCGGAGGTCGCAATCGCACGGTAGTCCGTGCAGCGATACTCCGCAATGACGCGCGTAAAATCCTTTAAGACCGCAATCAGCTCCTGTACGAGCGGAAAGCTGATTTCGCCGTCCCGGTAGCTGTCGGAGCCGAGCGCAATCACGTGGCGAAGGTTGTCCACCAAAGCGTATACCGCCCCCGGCGCCGAGTTCGTAAATCCCGAGTTCGATTTCAAATGAACCCACATCGATTGAAGCAAAGCGTTTTAACGCCATAGTTCCTCCTAGAAGCAACCCAGAATGCGAAGGTTCGTGCTGAGGCGCTCCACTTCCCGAAGCGCCCGCTGTACGGCCGCATCTTCAAGACTGCCGGCGCAATCCAAGAAGAAGCGGTAGGCCCAGCTGATTTCCGGCACGGGGCGCGCCGCGAGGCGGAGCAGGTTAATGCCCTCCCCGTAAAGAGCGCCGAGCACATGATAGAGCGCGCCGGCCTCATGCTTGGTCTCCATCATGAGACTCACGGTCTTTGCGCCTTCCAAATACAGTTTTTCCTTCCCGATGACCAAGAAGCGGGTCGTATTCTCCGCGCGGTAATTGAGCGCCGGAATCAACACCTTGAGGCCGTAAATCTGTCCCGCGTACGCGGAGGCAACGGCTGCCGTATCCCGCTTTCCCATGGCCTGCACAAGCTGGGCCGCTACCGCGGTGTTTGAGACCGCGACGGCCTCGATCTCCGGGTGTTCCTCGAAAAACTGCGCGCATTGCTTTAGCCCCTGCGGATGCGAGTAAACGGTCCTGATCTCCGAGAGTTCCGTGCCCGCCGCGGCGAGGAGCGCGTGTTTCACCGGCAAGAGATACTCGCCGACCACAGAGACCTCGCGCTTTGCGAGCGCATCGTAACTGTCCGCCACGCTCCCCGCCGTCGAATTTTCAATCGGGATGACGGCATAGTCGCCCGTGCCCTCATCGACCGCGCGTACCGCCGCATCAAAGCTCTTGACATGCGAAAAGCTCGCCTCCTCATAGTCCCGAAAGACCTGTACGGCGGCGAGGTTGCTGTAAGCGCCCTCCAGGCCCTGGTATACAATGCGTGCCGCGTGCGGAAGCCGCTTCTCGCGTCGGTACCCGAATGTTTCCCCGCTCATGCGCGCCGCTGCTCCTCTTCCCGAAGCATGGCCCGAATGCGCTCTGCGGTGTAGACACCGGTCTTTTTCTTCATCTCCGGCGGCAGCTCGGATGCGCGGAAGGGCTTTCCGAACGCAATCGTGACATCGCTCGGGTGCACGGCCGGAAAGTGGTTCTCAAGCACATCGTCCGCGCCGTAGATCGCAACCGGAACAATGTAGGCGTTCGCGCGCTCCGCAATCTTGAAACTGCCCTCGTGGAAGGGGCGCATTGCGGTCCGGTCCGGATCTTTCGTGCGGCTGCCCTCCGGGAATACCCAAATCGAAGTGCCGTTTTTCACGAGTTCCGTGCAGGTCTTAATGGTCTCCATGCCCTTACGGATGTCTTTCCGATCCAGAAACTGGCAGTTCAGAAGCTGCATCCAGCGGCGCAGCGAGGGCACGCGGTACAGGCCGTCCTTTGCGAGGAAACCCGTCTGCACCGGGAGTATCGGATAGGAGCAGATGATATCAAAATAGCTTCTGTGGTTGCCGATGAACAGAACACCTTCGTCCCGGGGTATATTCTCCAGTCCCAGCACCGTCAGTTTATGATTGCCCAGCGCGGTTTTCGTGATGACGCCGAGTATCCAGGCTCCGTACCGCTGCCCCAGTTCTGCGGCCCGCTTCGGATTCACCTTTTTGTAAATCCAGAGCGCAAGCAGAACCGGGAGTCCCAGCACCAAAAACAGAAAAATTTCAAGAAGGCAAACGCCTGTCCGTATCATATCGTAACTCCTTCCCTCAATGGGTAATCTTGTGTTCATTTTACCACATTGTGCGTGAATTGACGATACGGAGCCCCCGGCACAAAAAAAGAAGCGGCAGTCAAGCTGCTGCTTCTTTTTTTGTGCCGCTGCGGTGCGAACCACAGCGCTCAGGCCTTGACTTCCGCCTTTAAGCCGCCCTCTTTTTCGTCGAAGTCCATGCGAATCACAGAGCCCTTGCGAAGACCGCTGTCGCTGCTCAAAATGAGCTTTGCAGCCTGCGTCTCGACATGCTTCTGCAGGAAACGCTTTAGAGGTCTCGCACCGAAGGCAGGGTCGTAACCCTCGTCCGCGATGTACTGCTTTGCCGCCGGCGTGAGCTCAATGGAGAGCTCCTGATCCGCGAGCCGACGGTTGGTCTCCTCGAGCAGAAGGTCCACGATGCCGCCGATGTTCTGCCGGGTCAGCGGCTTGAACATGATGATTTCATCCAGACGATTCAGGAACTCGGGGCGGAAGTGCGCCCGAACTTCCGCATCGACCGCAGCCGCCGCTTCGGGCTTAACTTCGCCCTGCTCGTCGATGCCGTCCAGCAGATACTGAGAGCCCAGGTTGCTCGTCATGATGATAATGGTGTTCTTAAAGTCCACGGTCTTTCCGAGCGAATCGGTGATACGGCCGTCGTCGAGCACCTGGAGGAGCACGTTAAATACATCCGGATGCGCTTTCTCGACCTCGTCAAAGAGCACCACGGAATAGGGCTTTCTTCTGACTGCCTCGGTCAGCTGACCGCCCTCGTCGTAGCCCACATAGCCCGGAGGCGCTCCGATTAAGCGCGACACGGAGAACTTCTCCATGTACTCCGACATGTCGAGCCGCACCATAGCGCTCTCATCGTCAAAGAGCGCCGCCGCGAGGCTCTTCGCGAGCTCGGTCTTACCGACACCGGTCGGTCCGAGGAAGAGGAAGGAGCCGATGGGCTTCGAGGGATCCTTGATGCCCGCCTTGCTTCTCTGAATGGCCTCCGCGACCTTCTGCACCGCCTCATCCTGACCCACGACCCGCTGATGCAGGTGTCGTCCAGGTGAAGGGTCTTATTCTTTTCCGACTCGGTGAGCTTAGTCACCGGGATATTGGTCCAGCGGGAGATGATCTTTGCGATCTCGTTCTCCGTGACTGCCTCATGCACGAGCGTGAACTCCTGCCCCTGCACCTTGGCCTCCTCCTCTTCGAGTTGCTTTTTAAGCTCCGGGAGTTTGCCGTACTGGAGCTCGGCCGCCTTATTGAGGTCATAGCTCTGCTGCGCGCTCTGAATCTCACGGTTCGTGTCCTCGATCTGCTGACGGATTTCCGCGAGTTTCGAGACACTCGCCTTCTCGTTCTCCCACTTTGCCTTTGCCTCGGAGAACGCCTCTTTCTTCTCCGCGAGTTCCTTCTCGATGGCCGCCAGTCTCTCCTTCGAGAGATTGTCGGTCTCCTTCCTGAGTGCCGTCGCCTCGATTTCAAGCTGCATGCGGCGGCGGTTCATCTCATCCAGCTCCGCCGGAAGGGAGTCGAGCTCGGTCTTAATCATTGCGCAGGCTTCATCGACCAGGTCGATGGCCTTGTCGGGCAGGAAGCGGTCGGTGATATAGCGGTCCGAAAGCACGGCCGCGCTGACCAGTGCGCCGTCCTGAATTTTCACGTGGTGGTAGTTCTCGTAGCGCTCCTTTAAACCGCGGAGGATTGAAATCGTATCTTCCACGGTCGGCTGGTCCACGAGGATAGGCTGAAAACGCCGCTCGAGCGCCGGGTCCTTCTCGATGTACTTCCGGTACTCGTCAAGCGTTGTCGCGCCGATGCAGTGCAGCTCGCCGCGCGCCAGCATGGGCTTTAACATATTGCCGGCATCCATGCTGCCCTCGGAAGCACCCGCGCCCACAATGGTGTGGAGCTCATCGATGAAGAGTATCACCTCGCCCTCGCTCTTCTTGACTTCCTCGAGCACGGCCTTCAATCTCTCCTCGAACTCGCCGCGGTACTTGGCACCCGCGACCAGCGCGCCCATGTCGAGCGCAAAGAGACGCTTGTCCTTAAGTCCCTCCGGCACATCGCCGCGCACAATACGCTGCGCCAGTCCCTCGACAACGGCGGTCTTGCCCACGCCGGGCTCACCGATTAAAACCGGGTTATTCTTGGTCTTACGGCTCAGGATGCGAACCGCGTTCCGAATCTCCTCGTCGCGGCCGATGACGGGATCCAGCTTCTGATCCCGCGCGCGCTCCACAAGGTCGTAACCGTACTTATTCAGCGTGTCGTAAGTTGCCTCGGGGTTATCCGAGGTGACACGCTGGTTGCCGCGCACCGTGGAGAGGGCCTGCAAGAACTTCTCGCGGCTGATGCCGTAGACCCGGAAGAGCTCCTTGATGGCGCGGTTCGGATGCGCGAGCATGCTGAGGAAGAGATGCTCCACGGAGACATAGTCGTCTCCCATGGCCTTGGCCTCATCCTCCCGCGCCGTTCAAGGCGCGGTTCAAATCCGCACTCACATACTCCTGACCGCCGCCGCTCACCTTCGGGAGCTTCTGAATCAGCCCCTCTGCTTCGTTGATAAATGCTTCTTTTTGTATCCCCATCTTTGCGATGAGACTTGCAATCAGAGAGTCCGAAATACCGAGCAGCGCGCCGAGCAGATGCTCCTCATCGATCTGCTGGTTGCCGTTCTGTACCGCCAGCTTCTCCGCTGCCGCAATCGCCTCCTGGGATTTTTGCGTAAACTTGCTGATGTTCATGCACTTCACCTCGCTTTGCAAGATTGCTATACTTGATATATAACACTCTTAAGATGTACCCAGTATAGCAGTCGTTATTAGCACTGTCAATAGATGAGTGCTAATTATTTCACTTTCTTTCACCTTCTTTTAAAGCCTTGTTTCGCCCGGCAGCGTGCAGCTCCACCGAGAGCGCTCCCTCGTTTGCCGTGCTGTGAACCTGTCCGGCATGGCGGTGAAGCCGCTCCATGGCCTCGGCGTGCGGATGTCCGTAGGAATTCCCCCGGCCGCAGGAAATCAGTGCACAGTCCGGCGAGAGAAGCTCTAAGAACGCCTCGCTGCTCGCACTCCTGGAGCCGTGGTGCCCGACTTTCAGCAAAAAGAGCTCAGAAAGCGCCGCCCGCTCTGCCTCATGTCCGGGCGCGTTGAGTTCCGAGAGCAACTTCTCTTCGCTCTCCGTTCCGGCGTCTCCGGTGAAGAGACAGCGTTTTCCGTTTGCCCGAAAGAGTAAGATCAGGGATTGCTCATTGACCGTATCGGGCAGCGCATCCCGTCTCGGCCAGAGACAGTGAAAATTCCCGTAGACATCGCCCGCGCCCATAAAACAGAGTTCTGTCTCCGGATTCTCTCTGAGCGCAGCCATCAATTTCGCATAATGCGCATCGGTCTCCGCCGCCGGATTCAAAATGACGCGCTTCACCAATATCCCCGAGCCCTTGCTTGCAAGGTAGCTTAGTCCGTTCGTGTGATCCAGATCCGCATGGGTCAGAAAGGCCGCGTCCACCGTGCCGAGCGCGCGGCTCTCGAGGAAGGGCTCCAGAATTCGCTTCCCGCAGTCAGGCCGCGAGGTACTGCCGCCGTCGATTGTGATGCAGCGGTTGCCTTGCTCAATGACAATGGCATCTCCCTGGCCGATGTCAAGGATCCAGATGCGGGGTACCCGACTTCGAAGCGGCAAAAGACTCAGCGCCGCGGCAAACGCGGCACCGAGTGTCAGCGCCCGTCGAAACTGTTTTTCGCTGACTCCCCGGTGCCTCGGAACTTTGTCGAGTAGGAGGCCGAAGCAGAGGCAGAGAAAGAGGCTATAGAGAAGCAGCTGCCAAAGTCGCGGCCGCCCGATGAGCAGACGGTGAAAGGGAGGCACTCCGCAAGCGCACAGAGCGCGTTCTGAAGCGCGAGGCCGCATTCCAGAAAAAGGGCCGGCAGCGCGGCAAGCGGCGGAACAAGACTTGCCGCAGCGAGCGTCAACAGCCCGAGGAAAAGCATGAAGCCTGTCATCGGAATCAGCGCTAAATTGAGAAGTATGCCGTAGGGCGGAAGGGAAAAGAACCAATAGGCTATGACGGGAAGGGTTACCAAAAAGACCGTGAGACTCTGAAGAAGGGCTGCGAGAAGCTTTCGTTTGGCGGCATAGCGCCGAACGAGCGCTTGTCCCGGACCGCCGATCGCAAAAACCGCGAGAAAGGAAAGTTGAAAGCCGCACTGAAAGAGTTGTAAGGGCGAGCGCAGCAATAAGAGGAAGAGAGCCAACGAGGCCGCGCTCCGCAGATCATAGCTCCTGCCGAGGCAGAGTGCCAGAAAGCCGAGCCCCAGCATGAGTCCGCTCCGAAGGACACCCGTGTCGGCCCCGGTGAGCAGGGCGTAAAACCCAAGGAAGAGAGCCGCCGACAGGGCACTTGCCCAAAGTCCCGCCCCCATGCGGCGCAGCGAGGCGGTAGAGCGCAAGCCCCAGGAAGCCCGTATGGAGGCCGCTGATCGCAAGCAGGTGGGCGAGACCGTTTCTTCGGTAGCGAGCGTAAAAGTCCTCGCTTAAGCCCTGTTTGTCGCCGAGTAAGAGGGCGCCGAGATACGCGGACACCTCTGCGGGACAGTTCTGTTGCAAACGTTCCGCCGCCCTTATTCGAAGCACTCTCAGCCCTTCGCCGAGCGGATCCGCTCTGCCCTCCGCCCGGTACGTTCGCACCTGCATGCGGTGGGTCACGCCGCGCGCCCGGCAGTACGAACGGTAATCGAACTCACCCGGGTTCGTGGGGGCTTTGATTTCCTGCAGGGTACCGCTCGCAACTATGGTTTGACCGACCGCAAGCGGCACGCCGCCCTCCTCGGCGATGCTCAGATAGAGTGCGCCGCTCCGCACGCGAACGCCCCCGCCGCGCGCTTCGATCGCATCGATGCGCCCGCGGTATTCGGCAAAAGCCCCCGTAAGCCGCTCAAGTTTTTGCTCCTCTCTTCCGGGCAGCACGGCGACATGCAAACAAAGCGCGCCGAGAAGCGCACCTGTAAGCATGGTTAAGATTGCGCGCCGCTGTCCCGCCCGCCGCTTCCAAAGGAAGAAAAGCAGGGGACAGCAGAGCACAACGAGAAAGAATCCGCGGAAACCGGCAAGCCGAAACAGCTCTCCAAGCACAAACCCGACCGCAAGTACTTCCAACGGACGTTTCATATTCGATTTTCTCCAAATAACACAGTTGTACCGATGACACAGATGTTACGACCGAAACTTGCGCTTCCCCTCGCTGCGCGAGGCTCTCTTTTTGCAAGCAAAGCGCCTCTCAGTTCTCAGCGCTGCTCTCTTCGCTCTCCGACAGGGACGCCGCAGTCTTCCCGACATAATCCAAGTTCTGTTCAAACAGGGCATCGAGCGAAACGGTATCCCGGAAGAGCACGGTCTGCGATCCCTCGACCGAAATACGCACGCGCTGCACGGTTTTGAGGCCCGTGAGCGTGTCCACAAGGGCGTAGATACTCACATCGGGGCTAACCCCGCTCACCGGATTCAAAAACTCCTTGCTGAAATTCAGATAACAGATGTTTTCGTTCACCGAGACCGAGAGTATCTTGGTCTCCGGCGGAAGGACAGCGCGCCCGCCGTTTCTGGGCCCCGCAATCAGTTGTTCCACGGCGACCTGCTCAAGCAGGGTGTCCGCGCGATAGGTCACATTCCGCATCTCCTCCGAGAACGTCTTCCCGTCATCGCTCGCAAAGTAGAGCGTTAAATCCACCGTCTCATAGCTGTTCACATCCGAGACGCTGTTAATGAAGTCGTTTGCGCTGAAGGGGCCCAGCAGGCTCCCGTCCGCTCCCGCAAGCGGTTTCCCGCCGCTGTATATGCCGACATGATCCACGCCCGGAATCTGCGCGAGGGTCTCGGTCAGGGCTGCCGAGCAAAGCGTCTTCCGATCTATCTTTAATTCGCGATAGCCGTCGTCGAAGTACAGGTAGAGCACTTGATCGTCAAAGCTGAAGGACTCGTAGCGCGTTCGGTCTCCGGTCGGCGTGATCAAATCTTCCTCGCTCGGCACATGCAAAAGCTGCTGCATGAGCTCTGCGACCAGTCGGTTCTTGTCCGTGGTCTGGGTCTCATAGATGAGCGGTGTCAGTTTGGTCGCGGTCTTATCGAGATAGTAGATCGCATAGCGCCCCGCCGAAGGATCCGCTGTCTTCGTCTCCGCGCGACAAGCACCGAAAAAGAGAACACAGAGGGCAAACAGGAGCATGCGACGCAGCTTATTTTGCACGTTTCTCTCCCCCCTTTCTTCTCCTTCCGGTTTTTCTCTTCTTTCCGGTTCTTTTCTTTCTGAGAGGCCGCCTGCGCCGGCGTACTGCTCTCGATATACTTGAGCGGAATGCGCACCTGGAAGGTAGTCCCCTTCCCCTCTTCGCTGCTCAGGCGTATCATGCCCTGGTGCAACAGTATAATTTCCTTGGTGATGGCAAGACCGAGGCCCGTGCCGCCGGTCTCTCGGGAGCGCGCCTTGTCCACACGGTGAAAGCGCTCAAAGACCAGTTCCTGCTGATCCTCCGGGATGCCGATGCCGTTGTCCTCAACGCGAATGTAGCAGAACTGGTGGTCCGCATCCAGCGAGACTTGCACATAGCCGTCCTTCTGCTTGCCGTTGTACTTAATGCCGTTTTCGACTAAGTTCATAATGGCGAGCGAGAACTTCACCTCATCCACATCCGCCGAGACTTCCCGCACCGTGTGCAGGGTGAGCTCTATCTGATTCACCTTGGCGAGCGGGCGGAGGCGCTTCAAAATCTGCTCGAGCATCTCGTGCATATTGGTCTCTTTCCGGCTCAGGACCGTCGCGGCGCGATCCATACGGACCAGACTGAGAAGATCGTCAATGATCTTTGCCTCTCGGTCAATCTCCTTCGAGATATCGCTCATAAACTCTTTATAGAGTTCCAGCGGTGCATCTCCCATGCCGATCAGCGAATCCGCGAGCACACGCATCGAAGTAATCGGCGTCTTCAGCTCGTGCGAGACATTCGAGACAAATTCTTCGCGCGACTCATTCAAGGTGCGAAGCTTTCTCAGCGTTGTATTCACATCCTCGCTGATCTGCGAGGTCACAAGATAGCTGTGCTGCTCGACCGTCTGGTTTAGGTCTCCGGCAGACACCTTGCGAAGCGCCGTGCGGAGTTCCGCAAACGGACGCATGATCATCGAGGTGAGCAGGACACTGAGTAGCGCGAGCAGGACCGCCACAACGACCATGAAAATGCGGAGGGTCTCTTTTGCGCTCTGCAATTCCGAGCGCTGCGGCTCCGTCGAAGACATAAAGAGCAATACGCCTTCTACCTGTCTGTCGTCTGCCTTGGCATCGAGGTTATTGTAAATCGGCGTGGTCTGTATCATATAGTACTTGTCCGCATTGTAGCTTGTGCCGTTTTCGCCGCGAAAACCGCGCACCACCTCGGGCGCCACATGGTAACGCCCCTCCGTGAGGTGAAAACTGTCCGCAATGATGCGGTAGTTCTGGTCGACCACGATAACACGGCCGCGGAGATTTTGAGCAATGGCCTCGATTTCCGTATTGAGATTGCTGTCTTTCTTGTCCCGACTCCTCAAATACCCCGTGCGCGTCAACTTGGTCGCAAGTATGCCGCTCCTCTCCTGCATCTCTGCCTTGTGGGCATCCAGTATGCTCTGCCGAAAGCTGTTCGTTGCCACGAGGTTTGCAAACAAGAGCGGCAAAATCCCAAAGAGCAGAAAGAGGACGACGAGCATGTTTGAGCCGCAACGGCGGCATTTTTTTCATAAACGGCGGACGGGGCGGCATCTCGGCTTCTCCTTTCTCCGGCGCTCTGCGCAGCGTAGGACATCTTTCTTTCATTGTACACAGCTTCCCACAAAAAGGAAAGCTGCACAGGGAGCGGCGACAAAAAGCGCTTTTTGTAGTATACTTTTGAAAAACAACGGCTGTCGTATGCCGTGCGAAAGGATGAAGCCATGCCTTTAAACGAACCCAAGACCGGCGATTCCGTTCGGGAAACGCCGCGCATTTATGTGCGCCAGGAAGACCGCTATGAGGATTTACAGTCTTCCGCCTCCGCTTTTATGATTGTATGCATCGTGATGTCCCTGCTTTCGCTCTTCAGTTTCGGAAGCAGCCTGCACCTGCCGTTCTCGATTCCCGCGACACCCATGATGCGTTTCTTTTTCATCTTCTTTGCGATCGGCTCCTTTGTCATCTACATTAAGACCCGCCGCGAGGCCGCAAAGACCTACGCTCGCATCGAAGAAGAACAGCGCATCACCGAAGAGCTGGAAGCCTGGTTTCTCTCTTCTTATACGCCGGGACAGATCGATCTTCAGATTTTCGGTGCAAACCGCCGCCCGCTGCGCCCCGAAGCCCTTGCCCTAAAGCGCTTTGACTTTATCCAGGACTGCTTCCTGAAGCGCTATGAGGGCATGGATGAAGGCTATATCGAAGCGCTCTCCGAGGAGCTCTACAAGAAATTATTCGAGAGCGGCATGACCCCCGTCAACACAGCGACGCCTGAGGATGCAACGGACAACGCAGAGACCCTGCCCGATGCTTCCGCCCACGCCGCTTGTGCGACGGTAGCGGCCCCCGCGGAGTCGGGGGACGCTGCCGGATTTTCGGAAAGCAACAACGCGGAAGCCGAGACAAGTGCGGTCTCGGAACCCGATTCCGTCGACAAAGAGGAAATCGGCGAAAAGTCCGAAGCAGAGCTTCGCGCCGCGGAAGAGGCCGAAGCAAACGCCACTCAGAATGCCGAAAGCGACGTAAAGCCGGCAAATGAAGCAGAAGGCAACGAAGCGGTCAGCGAAATGCCCGAGCGCGCGGCAGACACGACACCCACGCCCGAGGCGGAGGCGGGTCGCGAAACCGTAGCGGAGGCAAACGCAGGCACTGCCGCCGAGGCAAGTCCCGAGGGTAACGCGGAAGCCGATAGCGGAAGCGAGACCGTGTCCGCTGCGGACAGTGAAACGAAAACAGGCGCGCCGGAAACATCCGCGAACGCGTGAGGCCTTTCAAAACGCAGGATACGAAGTGTACAAACAAAAAAGTGTCAGGTCGAAGGACCTGACACTTTTTTGTTATTCACTCGCAGTGCATCAATCGGATTCAGAGATGCCGCGCGTTTTGCAGGCATGTAACCGAAAATGAGACCGATTGCCACCGAAACCGTAAACGAGATGAACACGGCATTCGGTGTCGCCGCAACGCTGTAGCCCACAAACATCGTGACGATGTTCAGGATACCGCTGCCGATCCCGATACCGATCAGTCCGCCGAGCACCGAGGTGGTAATCGCCTCGAGCACGAACTGCTGCAGAATGACTCCCGGGCGCGCGCCGAGTGCCTTACGAATACCGATTTCCCGCGTTCGCTCCGTGACCGAGACCAGCATGATGTTCATGACGCCGACACCCGCGACAAAGAGCGAGATACCCGCAATGCCGCCGATCAGAACCGACATCTGCGCCATCATCCGATTGATCTGGTCGAGCATTTCGGCCATGGCCATCAAATTGTAATTTTTCTTATTGCGGAATACCGAGTAGAGATATTCCTGAAGGCTCTTCTTCGCACTCAGCACGGCTGCCTTGTCCGTGCTCTTGGAGGCAAAGAGATAGGCGGAAGGCTGTGCCGTGTGCGCCATCTTGAGCGCTGTGGAATACGGGAGCAGGAGGACATCATCCGTTCCGCTCTCTTCCATCTTGCCCTTGCTCTTCTGCTCTAAAACACCGACCACCGTCAAGTTCACACCGGCGAAACTTACCTTCTCGCCGAGTGCCGCACCGCCCGAACCAAAGAGTCTCTGCGCCGTATAAGCGCCGAGCACGCAGACCTCCTGCTTCGAGGCGACATCCGCATAGCTTAAAAAGCGGCCCTTTGCAATCTTCTTGTCGACCAGATCCGCATAACTCTCACTCACACCGGTAAGGCCTGTGTTCTCCAGTTTCTTGCTGCCGACCTTTAAGGTTCCGCCGCCCGGCGTGACCGTGGGGCTCATGCCCGCAAACAAGTCCTTGTGCTCATCGAGATAAGCATACATCTCGTCCATCGTGACCGAGCGGCTCGGCTGATTGATGACCGACACGTTGATATTGTTCGCGCCGAGATCGCCCCACTGGGAAATCTGGCTGTTCAGGTAACCGTTCATCAGACTGACCAGAATGATGACGGAAGAAACACCGATGATGATGCCGAACATCGTGAGCGCGGAACGCACTTTGTTGCTCCAAATGCTCTTTAAGGCGAGCTTAAATGATTGCAGCATAGTCCTCCGCCTTCCCGTCAAAGTTGATTTGTCCGTCCTGTATGCGCACGACCCGCTTTGCCTTCACCGCAATCGAATTGTCGTGCGTAATCATGACAATCGTGTTGCCCTCCTTGTGGAGTTCCTGAAAGAAATCCAGAATCTGGCGGCTGGTCTTCGAGTCCAGTGCGCCGGTCGGCTCATCGGCAAGCAAAAGGGAGGGATTGCCGGCGAGCGCACGCGCAATCGAGACACGCTGCTGCTGACCGCCCGAGAGCTGATTCGGCATGTTCTTCGCCTTATCCTTTAATCCGACGCGCTCCAATTGTCTAAGGGCGCGCTCCTTTCTCTCCTCGCCCGAAACATGGGCATAGAGCAGCGGAAGCTCCACGTTTTCCAAAAATATTGAGTTTCGGCAATAGGTTGTACTGCTGGAAGATAAAGCCTATCATGCGGTTTCGGATGTCCGCGAGTTCGTTCTGCGTCATATCGCCGACATCTTCGCCGCCGAGCAGGTAGGTTCCGGAAGTCGGCACATCCAGCGCACCGATGATGTTCATCAGCGTGGACTTACCGGAACCGGACTTACCGACAATCGCAACAAACTCGCCCATCCGTATCGTCAAGTTCAAGTGATCGTTTGCGTGGATAATCTCATCGCCCATCACATAGGTCTTGCAGAGATCCTTGATCTCAATCAATACCTCGCCCTTCGGAATCCGGACGGTCTTAATTTTGCCCATTCGCATCACCGCCCTGATCGGCTTCCGCTGCGCCCGTGTCACCCGCCGCGCCCTGGTCGGCCTCTGCGCCCTGATCGCCGTTGATATACATACTCATGGCGTCGGGCGTATCCAAAACCTTGGGCTGCACAAAGACTTCATCGCCCACCTTGATGTTGTCGGAGGTGATTTGCACCTTATCTGCGGTGATGAGTCCGGTTTCGACCGTGACCGCGCGGAAGCCCGCCGGCACTTCGCCCTGAGCCTCGGTAACGGAGTCATCCTTCACATAGACCTGATTGTCCCGCATCAGCGCATCCGCCGGAATGCAGAGCGCCCCGCTCGCGCTGCCGATTACGATTTTCGCGTTGATGTTCATGCCGGGCAGGAGTTTGTCCGTGTTGTCAAGCGTGACGGTCACCGGATAGGTCGAGACGCCGCCCTGAGAACTGCCCTCTAAGCTGATGTTCGTGACCGTGCCGCCGAAGGTCTCGCCCGGCATTGCGTCCGCGGTGATTTCGACCTTCTGCCCCACCTGAATTTTTGAGATATCCGTCTCGTCGATGGCCATCTTAAAGGTGTAGGCGCTCATGTCGTAAATGGTCGCAAGCGTCGTTGCGGACTTACCCGCACTCTGTCCCGAACCGCCGAGCTTATCGCCGGCCTTATAACCCTTTGTGATGACCTCACCGTCGATTGGGGATTTGATGGTGTAATTGTCAAGCGTCTCCTTGGCACTGTCGACCGCCTTTTGCGCCGCCTCGAGCCCGGTCTGCGCGCTGTCCACCTTGTCCGAATAGGTCTCAAGCATGTCCTTTACGGACTTCGGCGTCATGGTAAAAATCGGCGTGCCGGGCTGAATGTAGTCGCCCACATGGACCAAGACCTTGATGCTGTCCACAGCACCCGGAAGATCCGCCGCCATATTGCTGGTGTAATGCGCTTCGAACTTTGCCTCCGCGACACATTTGAAGCCGTTCACGGTCGCGCTGACCGAAGTGTCGGTCGTCAGTCCGCCCGGGTTCTTCACCGAGATGGTCACTTCTTTCACGAGGCGGCCGCCGGTTAAGCTCTTCTCCTGGGCACCCACCGCGAGTACCGTGCCCTCGACTTGCTCCATGGTGTCGGAGAGCGTTAAGGTCGCCGGGTTGCCGACCTGAATGAGGTCTGCCTCGCCTGAGAGGAAGGGGATGCGCACCGTCATGCTCGTGTCGTCCGTCAAATCCACAAGGGTCCCGCCGCCCGAAATCTTCTCGCCGTCCGTCACATAGACCTTGGTCACATAGCCCGCGCGCGTTGCTTTATAGACACCGTCGCCGTACTTGCTTCTCGCGTCGTTTAAGTCAACCGTCGCGGAATCCAAGCTCTTCTTTGCGCGGTCCAAGGCACTCTGCGCGCTCTTCATCTCCGAGGCCGCAAGCTTATCGTCGATGCGATAGAGGACCTGATCCTTGGTGACATGATCGCCGACCTCAAAAATTTGCCTCGGTGATCGTGCCGCTCGATACCAGAGAGGTGATCGAGTAGGTATCCTTCGCGGCAATGGTGCCGGTCGAGGACAGCTTTTGTGTGATATCCTCTATGGTTGCCGTGCCCGTCGTAACCGCCGTGCTTGCCATGGCCGCCCGTCGGCTCGCCTCCATGCGCTGGTGCACCACAGCGCCGCCGATGCCGATGACCGCCAGCGCAATGACCGCGCGGCGTATGTTTCTCTTTGCCTTTTTCCCGAGCCCCTTCTTCGGCTTTACTTCTTCTGCCACTGTCTGCCCCCTTCTCGCTTACGGTTCTACGTAGTCCACAACGCTGAAGCTCTGGCTTCCCTCCTCGCCCTCGGCAGTCGCGCCGCCGGAAGAAGCCTGATAAATCAGAACAACATGGTCACCGACCTTCACGCTGCCGTAGACCGAGAACACAAACTGCATTTCGGTCGAGTTGAGCTGATAGACATTGCCGTCGTCCAGCTTGACCGCGCTCGGCGTGAGCGTATTCGTATTCTGGTAGTAGATAGCCTCCACCACGCCGCGCGCCACGCGCTTGTCGGCATCGGAATCCGTGTCCGCGTTGTAAGCCCAGACCGTCTTGGTCTGCGAGCTGTAGTAAATGACCGCGTACTGCGCCGCCGCGGCGTAGAGCGCCTCTTTCTGCACCTCTCTGCCGTTCATGAAGATGGTCGCATCGTCCAAGCGGAAGGGGATGATGTTGTCCACCTGCGTGCGGCTCTCCGCGACCTTCGGGCCGCGCGTCGTGTTGTCCGCCATCTTGAGGGCGTTCACCTCGCCGTGCGCATCCACCTCGGCGTTCAGCACACTCGCATAGACGCCGCCGCTCTTCTGCTTTGCCTTCAGGAGGTTATAGAAAAGGTTCACGCAGTCCGCCTTCGTGAGCTCGGTCTGCGGGTCGCTGTAGCCGATGTTCTCGTTTAAATCGGAGCTTGCATACTGCGCCATGCGCTTGTTGAACTGATCGCCCGCAAAGTCATCCGCCGTGTAGCCGAGCAGCCCCAGCACGCCCTTTGCCGCCTCGTTTAAGCGCACGGGCTCGGACGGCTTAAACTTGCCGCCGAGATAGCCGGTCATCCAGCCCTGCTCCGCCGCAAGACGAATCGAAGCCGCATACTCATCGCCCGACTTCACATCCGCGAAGACCGATACATTGCTGGTCTTCGTGAGCACACTGCGGTAGGCGGAGGCTCTGACCAACATCTGCGCGAACTGTGCGCGCGTCACCTTTTCGGACATGCCGCCGGTGGTCGGCATAATGCCCGAGAGGGCTATGACCTGACGGCGATAGGCAAAGTTACTGCTTGTATTTGCATAGACACTGAGCGGCGATGCCACGGTGCTCACCACCGCGACCGCACTCAGCAGGCATGCAAGGGATTTTCTTCCACGAATCATTCCGGTACCTCGCTTTGCTGTTGTTAATCCGTTATAACGAAGCCATTTTACCATAAATAACAAGCATCCATCAAAAACTGTCATCGAAAGTCCGTAAACTTTTCGTGAACTCGCCGCATGTTTCCTTGTGAAATAGCTTACTGTCCGAATAATACACCGTTACTCTGTCCCTGTCAACATACTTTGCCGCGCCTTATCTCCCCTACCGGACGCGCGGCTCTCCTTCCGATTCCTTTCTCTTATGCCTTACTGCTTCGAATACAAGACAGCAGCTCGTTTTCCGACCAAAAAAAGGGCGGCACCGCCGAAGCGATGCCGCCCTCTGTGTGAAGCCCACCAAAAGGCTCAGAGTGCCTTGTAATTTACAATCTTTCCGAATTCCGGCTTTAAGGACGCGCCGCCGATCAGGCCGCCGTCGATGTCCGGCTCTGCAAGGAGTTCCTTGCAGTTTTTCTCATTCATAGAGCCGCCGTACTGAATGCGAATCTCCTCCGAGACCTTCTCGCCGTAGAGCTCCTTCACGGTCTCGCGGATGCCGCGGCACACTTCCTCCGCCTGCGCAACCGTTGCGGTCTTGCCGGTGCCGATGGCCCAAATCGGCTCATAGGCAATCGTGACCTTCGCCGCATCCGAAGCGCTGACGCCCTGAAACGCGAGCTTTAACTGCATCCGGATGAAGTCCATCGTGACACCCGCCTCGCGCTGCGCAAGGCTCTCGCCGCAGCAGAGAATCGGCTTAAACTGATGCTCGAGGAGCTTTAAGAGTTTCTTGTTGATGATCTCATCGGTCTCGTGAAAGTACTCTCTCCGCTCGGAGTGGCCGATGATCACATACTCGACGCCCGCGTCCTTTAACATGGCCGGAGAGGTCTCGCCGGTGAAGGCACCCTTCTCCTCAAAATAGACATTCTCCGCGCCGAGGTGCACCGCCGTACCCGCAATCACTTCCTTGACCGGGAAGATGTCGATAAAGGGCACGCAGTAGACCACGTCCACCTCCGGGTTCTTAACCAGCGGCGCCAGCGTGGTCGCCAGTGCCTTCGCCTCGGTCGGCGTCATGTTCATCTTCCAGTTTCCCGCAATAATCTTTCTTCTCATCTCTCGCTCCTTCAGTCCTTGTTATCCGCCGCCGCGACACCCGGGAGCTCCTTGCCCTCCAGGAACTCGAGGGAAGCGCCGCCGCCGGTCGAGATGTGCGTCATGCGATCCGCGAAGCCGAGGCGCTTCACCGCGTTCACGGAATCGCCGCCGCCGACCACGGTCGTCGCATCTTTCAGCTCCGCAACTGCCTTGCAGACAGCCAGGGTGCCCGCCGCAAATGCCTCAAACTCGAAGACGCCCATCGGGCCGTTCCAGACCACGGTCTTTGCGCCCTGCAGCGCCTCGGTAAAGCGCGCAATGCTCTTCGGTCCGATGTCGAGGCCCATATAGCCCTCCGGGATCTCATCCACCACCTTGTGCGGTGCATCGGCAGCAAACTTTTCCGCCGCAACATGGTCCACCGGGAGCAGGAGCTTAACGCCCTTCTCCTCCGCCTTCTTCAGCATGTCGAGGCAGTAAGAGAGCTTATCCTCTTCGCAGAGCGAGTTGCTATGCTCTGTCCCTCTGCCTTTAAGAAGGTATATGCCATGCCGCCGCCGATGATCAGCGTATCCACCTTATCGAGCAGGTTGTTGATGACGTTCAGCTTATCCGAGACCTTAGCGCCGCCGAGAATCGCGACAAAGGGGCGCACCGGGTTCTCGACCGCCTGACCGAGGAAGCGAATCTCCTTCTCCATGAGGTAGCCGACCACGTTCTCCTTGCAGTGCTTTGTGACGCCGACATTCGAGCAGTGTGCGCGGTGTGCGGTGCCGAAGGCGTCATCGACAAAAATGCCGTCGTCGCAGAGCGCCGCGAGCTCTTCCGCATACTTCTCGGCTGCCTCATCCTTGCCGTACTTGGTCTCCTCGACGCGGTAGCGCGTATTTTCAAGGAGCAGCACCTCGCCGTCCTTTAAGTCCGCAGCTGCCTTCCGGGTCTCTTCGCCGGTCACAACCGGATCCGAGATAAACTTGACCGGGACCCCGAGGCGCTCGGAAAGTGCCGGTGCGACCGGGGAAAGGCTCATCTCCGGCAGCGGCTCGCCCTTCGGCTTGCCGAGATGGGAGCAGAGAATCACCTTTGCGCCCTGATCGAGGAGCTTTTTGATGGTCGGCAGCGCGCCGTCGATGCGGTTAAAGTTCTGGATCACGCCGTCCTTCAGCGGAACGTTAAAGTCGCAGCGCACCAGTACTTTTTTGCCCTTTAAGTCTTTGAGATCGTCTACGGTCTTCTTGTTTAACATGCTTTTCCTCCGTCTAAGTCATAAAAAAGCGGGCCCGGTCCAAAGACCGGACCCGCGAGAGTCGCCTTGCAAAAGCAGATGCTTACAGCTCTGCGAAGTACTTAATCGTGCGAACCATCTGGCTCGTGTAGGAGTTCTCGTTGTCATACCAAGAGACAACCTGAACCTGATAGCAACCGTCCGCGATCTTGCTGACCATGGTCTGGGTTGCATCGAAGAGGGAGCCGTAGCGCATGCCGATGACATCGGAGGAGACAATCTCGTCCGTGTTGTAGCCGAAGGACTCGTTTGCCGCTGCCTTCATTGCCGCGTTGATCTCTTCCTTCGTGACCTCATCCTTCGCGACAACCGCGACCAGGATGGTCGTGGAACCGGTCGTGACCGGGACACGCTGTGCGGAACCGATGAGCTTGCCGTTCAGCTCCGGGATGACCAGGCCGATCGCCTTCGCGGCGCCGGTGGAGTTCGGGACAATGTTCGCAGCGCCTGCTCTCGATCTTCTGAGATCACCCTTTCTCTGCGGGCCGTCGAGAATCATCTGATCGCCGGTGTAAGCGTGAATGGTGCTCATGATGCCGGACTGAATCGGCGCGTAGTCGTTCAGAGCCTTTGCCATCGGCGCGAGGCAGTTCGTCGTGCAGGAAGCCGCGGAGATAATCTTGTCTTCCTTGGTCAGCGTCTTCTCGTTGACGTTGTACACGATGGTCGGCAGATCGTTGCCTGCCGGTGCGGAAATGACAACCTTCTTTGCGCCTGCCTCAAGGTGAGCCGAAGCCTTCTCCTTCGAGGTGTAGAAACCGGTGCACTCAAGAACGACATCGACATCCAGAGCCTTCCACGGAAGGTTCTTTGCGTCCGCTTCCTTGTAAATCGTAATCTTCTTGCCGTCAACGGTGATGGAATCCTCACCCGCCTCGACCGTGTGCTTGCCCTCGCCGTACTTTCCGAGGAAGCTGCCCTGCGAAGTATCATACTTCAGCAAGTGCGCCAGCATCTCCGGCTTCGTGAGATCGTTGATCGCAACAACCTCATAGCCCTCCGTCTCAAACATCTGGCGGAACGCAAGGCGTCCGATACGTCCAAATCCGTTAATCGCAACTTTAACCATGGCTTTTATCCTCCTGTATCTGCTGCGGAACTAAACTGATCATTTCTACTTCATTCTACCTTTGTGCCCGTAAAAATGCAAGGAAGGAAATGGGCACTCAATCGTGCATCCACCAGTCCTGCGTGCTCGCATAATTGTAGTAGCGTTGGATCGGCGTAATTCTGCCGTTGCGGATTTCAAAAATCTCCCAGACCACACCCGGGCGGTTGGTCGGCACGTGGTAGGTCGCAGCGAGTCCCTGATCCGTGTAGACCTGAACGGTTGCCCCCGAGTTCGAGAGCTCGTAGCTCTGGAAGTTGTTGTACACACTGTTTGTAAAGTCCACGACGCAGTACTTGTAGTAATCCTGCGCGGAGAACTGCTTGATGGTCACGGTCTCCGGGCCGTAGGAGCTCACATCGTCCACGTCAAGATCGTTCCCGAAGCTGTCCACCTTGCCGCCGAACCAGACGTGTGAACTTTCCGCGCCGCGCTGCGTGAAGAGGTGAGAGTCGAGGTCCGCGGGAACCGCGCCCCAGGTCAGAACAATCGAGACCTGCCCCGAGCCCACGGTCGGCGCCGCAAAGAACTCTCTCTCGGTCTCACCGTCGCTTCGCGCAACCAGGGTGTCATAGACCGTCTCATAGCCGTCCGCAACGAGCTCCACCGTGTAAACACCCGGGCGGAGCTTCACACTCGCGACACCGGAGCCATCCGTCTGCGCCGTGCTTACAATACGCCCCGTGCGGTTGTTGATGCCCGCGCGCACATTGATGACCGAGGCAAACACGGTGCGCATGCCGCTGCCGCTCTCGTTGTAGTGGAGCGCATCGCCGAGACGCAGGCGGTAGTCGGTCGCAGCGCCGCCGCGCGGCAAAAAGTAAACCGGTGTCTGATAGGCCGCGAGCTGCTCGCTGTCCACGTTGATGCCGTAGATTTCGCAGGACCGGTAGGGTGCCTTCACAAGGCGAAGTTCGTACTGTCTGCTTTCGCCCGGAACCACAATGCGGTAGCGACCGTCCGCATCGGTCTTGCCCTCATAGAGCAGCTTTCTGTCCTCGCTGCGATACAGCAGGACTCGCGCATTTTCAACGCCCTGCCCTTGCTCGTCATAGGCATAGCCGCTGATGCCCGTCAGGTTCTGCGCATTCATGACGGTCTCATAGGTATTGTACGCGGCATTCAGCATGATGGATTCCCGCTCGTCGAAGGCGCGCCGCATATCCGCATTTTCGTTCTGATAGAGGAAAATCGTATTGGCGGGCCAGGACTTTCGGAGACGCTCTGCCTCGCTTGCATTTGCCGCGCAGTTCCACTTAAAGCCGCCGTCCCGAACCGCGCGCCAGGTGAGCAGGGTATCGCTGCCGAAAAGGAAGCGTTCACCGGCCTTGTCCGGCACCGCGTAGCCCGCGACATAGTTGTCGATGAGATACTGGTAGACAAAACGCGGCATGCGGTTCGCGTCATAGTAGTACTCCGTGACCTGTAACCCTCCGCTGACCAGATATTCGATCGCGACAATCTTATTCGCAACGCCGTCGTTCGGGTTGATGTATACCGTGTAATCGATGAGATTTCCCGTGTCCGCATTGATGAGCTGTTTTTGCTCGAGGCGGCAGAGGTTCTTATTCACATAGCCCGGGCGGTTCTCATAGCCCTCGAGGGTGTAGAAGACATCCGAGTTCCAGCTTTCTCCCGGATTCCGCACGCCAACACTGTGCTTGATCTCATTGATCGCAATGCGCTGTCCCGCAGCCGCTTCGCTGTTTAAAGTCGCAATGCTGCGCTGCAGGGCGCCGAGCTCCGTGTTTTTCATCCGCGAGAACAAATTTCTCTTCCCGCTCGGCAGCCTCGCCGTCGCCGTCCGCACCGCTCTCGGACGCATCCGCCGCCGCAGTGCTCTCACCGCTTCCCTCCGCGCTCGTCTCGCTGCTCTCCCGGGTCTCGCGCTTTGCGAAGGGATCGCTCTCTTTGCCGCCGCCCTGCCGGGAGCCGATGAAAATGCCGACACCCACACCGAGCCCCGCAAGTAGCAAGAAGAGGGGAATGAGGAGCAAGCCTTTTTTCGACTTTCCGCCCTCCGGCTTTTTCTCTTCCGGCGGCATTTTCGCAGCGGGCTCAGGCTGTTCCGCCTTGGGTGCCGCCGCTTTCGCCGCCTCCGCATTTACGGCCGCCGCTCCGGCCGCGACGCCTGTCTGCTCTGTCTTCGGCTGTTCCGCTTTTGCTTCTTCCGCCTTACCGAAAGGCTGTATCTTCATGCCGCAACTCGTACAAAACTTTGCCTCGGGCTTTAACTCGGCCCCGCAATACCTGCAGTACATCTTTTTCCCCCCGTTCTTTTTCAGAGCTCACTGATAAAATCCGAAATCCTACGCTGCGGCTCATTGCCGTCCAGCAGTTCGTCGTCGATATTCACTTCCTCCCCCTCCGGAAGGGTTGCGCTTCCGGACTTCGATGCTTTCAGGGGTGAAGCTGCCGTAATCGTTCTTCAGCTCATAGTAAGAGAAACCGCCTTCATCTCTCACCTCGAACTTAAGCTCTGCCGCCGAACCGCCGTCGTTTACATTCAGACGGTACTTTCCGCAGGGCAGGCCGAGCACACTCCCTTTCTTAAAGTCCAGGTTGTTGTACTTCAGCGCAAACTCCTTCGTTTCGTAATCCCAATAAACACGCCCTGCCACGGTGCCGTAGTAGCCGCTCTTCTCGCGGTCACGCTTCTCGGTCAGCATAAATCCCGGCAGAGCGAGTCCGCGGTACAGCTTGTCTTTATCCGTATCGCACTCATAGCAAAGGAGCGTGGTATCTCCCCCGTCGAGCTGCAGCAGAATCGCGCGGACTTCCTTTCCCTCCGTCACAAGCTTCCAGGCAAACTTGCGCTCCTCCAGATTCTCGGCGTACGTTTCCGCATTGTCTCGAAGCGTATCCGCGAGGTCGGAGAACTTGGCCCCCTGTCCCTGTGACACTCCCATGGCCTGTGCAAACTGCTCGCCGATTTCCTGCCGCCGGTCAAACCAGGCCGCAAGTTCGCTGTCCTTCTCCATGGCATCCGCAATGTTCCGGAAGAGGCGCTCCAGTTCCGCCGCTTGCGGCTCCCAGCTGTACACGGTATAGTCCTTGTCGAGCGAGTGCTTTAATTCGGGCTTTAACACGTGCGAGCGATAGCTTCGCTTTTCGACCTCCAAATTGTTGCGGGTAATTGCATCCGCCAAGAGTTTTCCGTAACGCTTCGCAGAAGCCCTGCCGAGCTCCTTCGGGAAGCGCAACTCCGCAAAGAGAGAAGTGCTGATACGCGCATCGCTGCCCATCTCCTTCAGAACCTCCGGATAGCGCGTCACATAGACCTTCTCGCTCTGCTGCGGAATCTTAAACCCGAGGCGATCCGGATCGATAAAGCAGTCCGCATTCAGCACCGGGTTCTCCCCGCTCGCAAATTCCAGGTTGAGCACGGCCTTCTCGAACTTTTTCCCGAGATAGAAGCGCGCGCGTATGCCGTCGCGTAAAAATACGCATGCCGCTCTCCGAGAGTATGCCGCTCCGAGAGAGTGCAATCACGCGGCTCTCGCTGAGCTTCGCGGTGAGCAGAAAATCGCTCGAGAAGCCGTTCTCGAAAACCTTGTCCGCAGCGTCAAACACCTTGCCCTCGCGCTCCAGTGTTTCGAGCTGTACCTTAAGAAAACGCTGACCGACCGGCTCCGTCGTTTTCAGTGCCGTTCTAAGGCCGAAGCCGATCAATAAAAGTGCGAGCGCTGCCGCGCCGATGATTGCAAAGATCCCGCCCTTTTTCTTCTTTCCGGCTCTTTCCTGCGGAGGTGCTGCCTGCACCTCGCGCTCGGCCGCTGCCGTCTGCGTCGTCTCTTCCGCCACTCCGCGCGGCGCTTCGTTCTCGTCCGCTGCCGTCTGCGCTGCATTTCCGACCGGTTCCGTCTGCGCCGTCGTTTCCGGCTCAGGGGACTCCGCCTGACTTTCCTCCGGCTCTGTATCCGCAGTTTGTTCCGCCGCATCTACGGCAGCGCCCGCCGCCTCCTTTGTTGTCTCCTCCGAAAGCCGGGTACCGCAGTTTCCGCAAAAGAGCTCACCTTCGCCCACTTCACTGCCGCAATGCTTGCATCTACCCATGTTCACATCCCCCTTTACTCAGTCTGCAGGCATTTGACTCCGTTCCCCGTCCCACACCGGAATACAAAAAGGCGTCTGTGCCCAAAAGACACAGACGCCTCTCACAAAATCCGGCAACTTTGCTAGGACTCTTGTTTTCATCCTAACATTTGTTGTGCAAAATCTCAAGAATATTTTAAGATTTATATCTCATTCATGATATATTCCGCCACATTTTGCGCGTGGTCGGAAATACGCTCCAGGTTATCGATGATCTCAATGAAAACATGACCCGCCTCGGGCTTGCACTCGCCCTTCGAGAGCCGTTCCATGTGACGCTCCTTCTGCTCATCGCGCAGGGAGTCCACGAGATCCTCACAGGCGCTCACCTTGCGCGCACTCGCGACACTGTGCTCCTCTCTCGCCTTGACCGCATTGCGGTAGGCCTCGAGCACCGCATCCGAGAGTTCGCGAAGGTCTTTCTTTCCGGTCTCCGAGAGCACCAGATTGCGGGACTTTAGAATCCGCACGCCCTTTGCGATATTCTCGGCATGATCACCGGAACGCTCAAAGTCGGTCAGCGTGTTAAAGAGATCCGTGATGACCAGTCTCTGGTGTTCGTTGACCGGCAAGGTATTTGCCTTAATCAAATACTCGGAGAGTTCCCGGTTCATCGCGTTGATCTTCCGCTCTGTCTCTTTGATCTCCGCCATGACCGTCTCATCCTGCGTAAAGCAAACTTCGCAGGCACGCTCCACATTTCGGAGCGTGAGTTTGCCCATTGCCGCAACCTCGTTCGAGAGCGCAGCGACCGCAATTGCCGGCTGCTCAAAGATACGCGGATCCAAACGCGTCACAAGTTCCTCTTCCTTCTTCACATCCGCAAGCGCTTCGCCCTTCTTTTCCGGAACCAGAACGCCGGAGAGCGAGACCAGCTGCTCGCCGAAGGGGAAGAGCAATACAGTCATGATGAGCTTAAAGCCCGTGTGAAACAGAGAAATCTGCACGGGGCTGATGTGGTAGTGCGCAAGTGCCGGTTTCATCGCAAAGAGCACAATGCTGAGCACCGTAAAGAGAATCGCACCGATCATGTTGAAGGAAAGGTGCATGACCGCCGCACGGCGCGCATCGCGCGAACCGCCGATTGAGGAGAGCATCGCAGTCACGCAGGAGCCGATGTTCTCACCGAGGGTGATGAAGATTGCCGCATTGGTCATGATGAGGCCGTTGCCCGCAAGCATCTGCAAATACCGACCGAGACCGAAGAACTCTGTAAGATGGCCGTGACAACCGCACCGGCAAGCATGCCGAGGAACGGGTTCGAGCCGAGGGTTGTAAACACCGTCGCAAAGATAGGCGCATCCGTGTAGGGCGCAACCGCCTCCGACATGAACTTGAGACCCTGGAACAAAAGTCCGAAACCGATGATAATCTCCGCGCGGCTCTTTTTTGTCTCCGATTTGGAGAACATGATGATGCCCGCGCCGATGCCGATCAAGACCGGCGCATAGAACTCCGGGTTCAGCATCTTCATGGAATCGCCGATCTGACTCAGCGAGACAATCCATGCGGTCACCGTGGTACCGATGTTCGCACCCATGATGACACCGACCGCCTGACTCAGGGTCATGAGACCCGCGCTGACGAAACCGACAACCATGACCGTGGTCGCACCCGAACTCTGGATGATGCCGGTAATCAGGGTTCCGACCAGCACAGCTTTCAGCCGATTGGAAGTCAGCATCCCCAGGAAGTCCTTCATTTTGTTGCCGACCGACTTTTGTGTTCCTTCCGCCATGACATGCATGCCGTAGAGGAACATCCCCAGTCCTCCGATAAAGAGAAACAGATTTGTAATATTGTCGAGCATAGCCCCCCCGCGGGTCAAACAACCCTCCCAGTTTTGCCGGTTACGGGCTCAGTGTAGCATAGCTCTGTTTTGCTGTGCAAGTTCGCAAAAGAACGTTTTTTGTGCGCGTATGTTCCCCGCTTCTGTCTCTTTTTGCCGAGTTCAGAGAGAAAGCGGACTCCCGTTTAACTTCGCGGACACCAGAGCATCGCCCTCATAGCAAAGTTTCAGCGAAAAGAACGGTATGTTTTGCTGTAACAGCGGCAGAAAAATGCGGTCACCCTCCCAGAGCGGCAGCTTTAAAACCTCCTCCTTCGGTATCCAAGAAGAAATGCCCTCTTCCGTGTCGTGATATTCCCCCGTGAAGCCGTCCGCCGAAAAGAGGTGCATGTGTTCCGCCTCGTAGCGGTCCGAGACAAAGGTCACGATACCCGCATAGCGGTAGCTCGTGAGGGTATAGCCCGTCTCCTCGAATACTTCGCGCGCCGCGCATTCCTCCGGGCTCTCCCCTTCCAAAAACTTGCCGCCGATGCCGACATACTTCCCCTCGTTGATATCGTTCTGCTTGGTCACGCGGTGAAGCATGAGCCACTTCCCGTCGCGCTCCAGATAGCATAGACTTGTGCTGTACATACGTTTCTCCTCCGAGTGTTTGCCTTTATTATAGCGGCTCAGAGGACAAAGGGGATGACGGTGCGGTGGTTTTTTAAACCAAAAAACCGGGCGGAACTTCTATCGTTCCGCCCGGACATTTTCTTTTTCTTTTTCTTTCTCGCTTCACTGCACCCTGTCGCGGAATTCCCGCACCGCTGCCTCGCGGTAAATCTTCCGTCCGCGCTCCGAGAGGCGCACAAAGGTGATGTTGTCGCGGAGTTCCAGGACAATCGCATCGAAGGCGTCCAGGTACTTATAGACCGCCTCATTGTCAATTCGCACTTTGCCGTCCACAAAGGCACGCTCCAGACTGCCGTTTTCCTGCGCCCGGATAAAACGCCGCGCAACGCGGTTCCTAAGTTCGTCAAAGAGCCAATCCAGGGTCTTCACGGTCGGGGCGATGTAGCCGAGCAGATTCACCGCCTCTATCATGCGGAGCGGCGCTTCTTCCTCATGCTCCCGCTTGTCCTCATCCATCCAAAAGAGCTTAATCGGCATCTCCCGCTCAAACATCTCGACAATCTCTGCGATATCTCCCATGTTCTTTCCTCCGCGCTCTGCGCTCTTGTCTGAAACGCTCTGTTGTCCGTTTCATTCTAGCACGCTGCGGCGCAGTTTCCAAGACGGCAGACAAGCCGCAACGAGGAAGCATACGCCTCTCTCCGCGACGAAGCGGAACAAGACCGGGATACGCTTTTCGGCAAGCGAATCTGTATGAACCTTCCCCAAGCTGCGACATGTCATGTTCTGATTTGTCGATACGAAGCATGATACAAAAAGAGCTGTAGAGAAGGCTTCTCTACAGCTCTTTCTTCGCGGAGAGCATGGGATTCGAACCCACGCACCGGTCACCCGGCCTAACGCATTTCGAGTGCGCCCCCCCTTGAACCGCTTGGGTAACTCTCCAAACACCAGAAGATTATAGCAAAGCTTGCGCGCTTTGTCACGCAAAACTTTACAATTCTCAGTTCGGTGCCACGCCGACCTCCGCGCTCTCGCGATTCCAATCTATGCTCTCGCTCGTCTCTCCCGCATTCGCCGGGGCAAACTCTTCCGCCGCGCCGTAGACGGTCTTATCCTTCCACGAAAAGCGAAGCCAGCGCACATTGACCGCCGTACAGCGGAGCGCATCTCCCTTCTTCACCTTGCCGACCGGATTGCCGTCCGTACCCGGTCTGTCGCGAAGTACCGCCTCCTCTGCCGTGCAGTAGAGTATTTGCTTGTTCCCGCTGAAGCGGTAGCCGTTTACAATATCTTCCGGCCGCGCCTCCACGGTCCCGCCGCTCGCCGTTGTCTCCGTCTGATGCAGGTCAATGACACTGCTCTCCTCGAGCGTCATTTCCATGGGCTTTTTATTTCCGCAGGCGCCGAGCGCCGCTGCGATCGCGAGTGTGATTCCGAAAACCAGCGCTGTTTTATTCCGCTTCAATGGTTCCTCCCCCGAGCACTGCGCCCGAATCCGTGTAGAGTACAACTGCCTGTCCCGGTGTCACCGCGCGCTGCGGCGTGGGAAAGGCAACCCGTATCTTTCCGTCCGGAAGCACGGTGACCCGACAGTCCGCGCCGCCGTGGTTATAGCGTATCTTGGCGCGGCAACAGAGCGTCTCGCCTGCGGGCGGCGGCGCAACGGCCATCCAGTTCACATCTCCCGCAATCAGTTCTTCCGCGTACACTTCATCCCCCGTGCCGAGTACCACTTCGTTTTGCTCCGGGCGAAGCTCAATCACATACATGGGCTCGCCAAAGGCGATTCCGAGCCCCTTCCGCTGGCCTACGGTGTAGTGCGTGAGCCCCTTGTGCTCACCGAGCACCGTTCCGTCCGCCCGCACAAAGTTTCCCGGCAACGCCCTTTCCCCCGTGCTCTCATCGATAAAGTGCGCATAGTCGCCGTCCGGCACAAAGCAGATTTCCTGGCTGTCCGGCTTCGCAGCGACCGGAAGGCCGGCCGCTGCCGCAATGGCGCGCACCTCGGGCTTCTCGTACTCTCCGATCGGCATCAGGGTATGGGCAAGCTGGCGCTGCGTGAGGTTATAGAGCGCATAGCTCTGATCCTTTGCGGCGGTCTTGGAGCTTGCGAGCGCGTAGCGCCCGTTTTCAAGCTTCAGCACCCGCGCGTAGTGCCCGGTCGCAATGTAATCCGCGCCGAGCATGAGACTGCGCGTAAGCAGCGCCTCCCACTTCACATAGCGATTGCAGGCAATGCAGGGATTCGGCGTGCGCCCCAGGCGGTACTCCCGCACAAAATAATCGATGACATCGCGCTTGAATTCCGCGCGAAAGTTCATCACATAGTAGGGGATGTCCAGCACCTCCGCCACGCGGCGCGCATCTTCCACGGCGGAAATGCCGCAGCAACCGCCCTTTTTTTCCACCTCGCACTGTGTCTCGCTCTGCCAAATCTGCATGGTCACGCCGATTACTTCATAGCCTGCTCCTTCAGGAGGTAGGCAGCGACCGAGCTGTCCACACCGCCGGACATGCCGACTACCACCTTCTTGCCCATTCGTTCTTCCTCTCCGTATCCTAAAACTCAAAAACTCCAGCCGTCGCTCGGCGTGATGTCCTCGCGGGTCGGTTTGTCTGCTTCCTCTGCCCCGCCGTCCGGCAAAGCCGCATCCTGCGGCTCAGGCTCTCCGGACTCCGACGTGTTCGCCGCGCCGTTCTCTGCCGCTTCCGGTGTGAGCGCTGCGCCGCTCTCCGGCTTCTCCGCTTCCGCAGTCGGCTCCGTACCTGTCGCTGCCTCGTTATATTCCGTATCTCTTACATCGACCGCAGTTTCCGCCGCATCGCGGGGCGCGGTGCGTATGCTGAGCTCTCGCGCAGACTTTGCGCTCTCCGCCTCCTCGTCGCGCAAAAGTCCCGCCTGCAGCGCGCGGTAAAAGATGAAGAGATCCAGCACCAGTGCCGGGTAGAGCAAGAGCTCCGTATCGAAGCCCGCAAGATTGATTAATCCTACCAAAATGGTGGAAGTTGCCCTCGCATACGCCGCAAGTCGGTAGCTCTCCCCGTAGCGAAGCGGTACCCGCATCACCCGTGCGATAATCAGCCCGAGTAACGCCTCAACCATGTTGAAGAAAAAGAAGCCGATCAGCGTCACAACGAAGAGAAAAATGCCTACCAGCACCATAGGCACATAGAGATAGCGCGTGAGCGAGAGCAGCACGTCCTTGTTCAAATAGCCCGAGATTTCGTTAAATCGAATCTGCTGATATCGACTCCCGATCCCCGTTCCCTCGCTCTGCATGATGAGCTGATCGGCGTCGCCGAGCAACACAACTCTCTTAAGCGCCATCAGCGTGCGGGTCTCCTGCGCCTCGAGATTGATTTTGTTCTCCGGGCTCGTGTTGATATCGATGTAATAGTCCGCGCCCTCGAGGTGTAAGCCCTTCGGCATCGAGAGTTTTCCGTTCTCCAGCGTGAAGTCCGGAATGTGCTCATCCAAGAAGTGACGCACGCCGCCCACCCGAAACCAGGCAGAACCGACCGGAATCACATAAATCGCAAGCCAAGTAAACATACTGAGCATCAGGCAGAAGGCGATAAAACGCCCCAGACTCCGCCGCAGCAGTTTTCCGTAATCCCGAAGTCGAAACAGTGCAATTTGAAAATCTCTGATCATGGTGCCGCATCCTCCTTCAGTTTGTTTGCGCGGTCGATGACGATGTCCGCCGCTTCTCTCACTTCTTCCTCCGTGTTCTCCCCGCCGAAGCTGAAGCGGAGCGAAGACCTTGCCTCCCGCTCGCTGCACCCCATCGCAAGGAGCACATGGGAGGGTTCCAGCGCACCGGAGGCGCAGGCAGCGCCCGCGCTCGCCGCAATGCCCGCCTGATCGAGCAGGATGAGCAGGAGTTCCGCCGAGATACCCGGAAAGCAGAGATTCAAGTGCCCGGGGAGGCGTTTTACCGCGCTCCCGTTTTGAACAACGCCCGGCAGCGCTTCGCGCACACGGCTTAAAAAGAGCTCCGAGAGCCTGCGTTTCTTTGCCGCACTCTCCGCGAGCGCGGCGTGTGCGGCCTGCGCGGCCGCCGCCATGCCGACGATGCCGGCAACATTCTCGGTTCCGGCGCGCCGCCCTCTCTCCTGCGCGCCGCCGTGCAGCAGGGCGCCTACCTTGAGCCCGTGGCGGATGTAGAGAAAGCCTACGCCCTTCGGCCCGCCGAACTTATGCGCGCTCACCGAAAAGAAATCCGGGAGTTCCTCCCCGAGAAGTTCTCCGAGCGGCAGCTGGCCGTAGACCTGCACGAGATCGCTGTGCAACGGAATATTCCGCTCGCGGCAGAGTGCCAGCAGTTCCCGGAGCGGCTGCAGGGTCCCGGTCTCATTGTTGGCTCCCATGCAGGAGACGAGCGCCGGTCTTTTTTCGAGCAGCGCCTCCGCCGCCGTGAGATCCGTTCGCCCCTCTCGGGAAACCGGGAGCAGCGCATAATCAAGGAGCCCCGCCTGCTTTCCGTACCGCAGCGTCTCCAGTACAGCGTGGTGCTCAATCTCCGTGGCAATGAGGAAAGGCTTGTCCCCGCGCTCCCGCACCGCTTCCGCCATGGCGAGCAGCGCCCAGTTATTCGCTCGGTTCCACCGGAAGTAAAATAGAGTTCCTCCGGCAGGCAGCCCAGGGTTTCCGCAAGACTCTGCCGCGCCGCGGCAAGTGCCTGCCGCGCTCTTCTGCCGCTCTCGTAGAGCGCCGAGGGATTGCCGTACAGCTCCGTTAAATACGGAAGCATGGCTTCGAGTGCCTCCGGGCAGAGCGACACAGTCGCCGCGTGGTCCAGATAAATCACGACTTCTCTCCCTCTTCGAGCAGATAGGGTGTCACCTGGTAGACATAATAGTTCAACCAGTTCGTGTAGAGCGTGTTCGCCATATTCCGCCAGGAGAGCGTCGGGCGTCCGCTCGGATCATCGTTCTCGTAATAATGCAGCGGAAGCTTCGGGTTCTTGCCCCGCCCCTTGTCGCGCCGATATTCGCTGTCCAAGGTCATGCGGTCGTACTCCCGGGTGACCCTGCACAAAAATCTGCCGCCCCTCCTTGTCCGTGATGAGCAGGACGCCCGCCTCCTCGGACTCCGCGAGGATGCAGAGTTCCGGGTGCTTTAAAATATCCTCGCGCCGCACCTCGGTCCAGCGGGAGTGCGGGCAGTTCATATAGTCGTCCATGCTCCGAACAAGCGGCACCGAGTGATGCAGCACCCGGTGCTCGTAGACACCCGAGAGTTTCTCCTTCCGCGGGTACTTCTGAATGCCGTAGTGATAGTAGAGACCCGCCTGGGCACCCCAGCAGATGTGGAAGGTCGAGGTTACATGGGTCTTTGACCACTCCATAATACCGCAGAGTTCCTCCCAATAGCTCACTTCCTCATAGGGCAGATTTTCGACCGGTGCCCCCGTGATGATGAGCCCGTCAAAGTGGCGATGCTTCACCTCCTCAAAGAAACATAGAAATTTGAGATATGGCTCTTACTCGTGTGCGTCGCCTCGTGGGAACTTGTCATCAAAAAGGTGCAGTCCACCTGGAGCGGCGTGTTGGAGAGCGCGCGGAGCAGCTGGAGCTCCGTATCTTCCTTGAGCGGCATCAAATTCAAAATCAGGATCTGCAGCGGGCGTATGTCCTGCGCCATCGCGCGTTTCTCATCCATGACAAAGATGTTTTCCTGTTCCAAGATGGCTTTCGCCGGCAAGTCGTTCTGAATGCGTATGGGCATCGCTACACCTCCTGTTCGTTGCTGTGTCTCCGAATGCGACAGCTCCCTTAACTCTGCGCAGCGAGGAAATCGGCCTCACTGATAATCGGAATGCCGAGTTCCCGCGCCTTCTTATTTTTGCTCGAGCCGGAAGTAATGTCGTTATTGATGAGCGCCGTTGTCTTCGCGGAAACCTCTCCCGCGACCTTGCCGCCCCGCGCCGTGATATAGTCCTTTAACGCCGTGCGGTTCGGGAACTGCGTGAGGCTGCCGGTAATCACAAAGACCTTTCCGGCGTAGAGCTCGGACGCGGCCCCGGCGCTCGCCTCGGGTTCCAGTGTCACTTCCTTTAGGAGCTCGTCGATAATCTCTTGCTCCCGCGGATTCGCAAAGAAGTTCACGATATCCGCCGCCATCACTTCGCCTATGCCGTCCACCTCGGTCAGCGCTTCCGCACTCGCCGCGCGAAGCGCCGCAAAATCGCCGTGAAAGGCCTTTGCGAGCACCTTCGCATTCTGTACGCCGACGCCCGGAATGCCGAGGCCGTAGACAAAGCGGGACAAGGGCATGCTTCTCGCCTTCTCGGCCGCCTCGATGAGCTTTTGCCGCGGAGGCCTCGCCGAAGCCCTTCATCGCCGCAATCTCCGCCTCCGCACGCTTTAAGTGAAAGAGATCCGCATAGCGGTGGATGAAGCCCTCCTGAATCAGCTTTTCGAGCGTGGTCTCCGAGAGCCCCTCGATGTGAAAGGCGTCGCGGCTCGTCATCAGCGCAAAGCGCTTCACACGTTTAATCGCGCAGTCCGGATTTACACAGTAGAGGGTCTCCGCGTCGTTCTCCTTGCGTATCTCCGTCTCCGTGCCGCAGACCGGACAGTGTGCGGGCGGCTCTGCCGTCCCGCTCTTGGTGAGGTTCTCCGCAATCTGCGGAATGATCATATTTGCCTTGTAGACCCGAATGCGGTCGCCTATGCCGAGTTTTAAGCCGCGGAGCACACTCACATTGTGGACGCTTGCGCGCCGCACTTCGGTGCCCTCAAGATCCACCGGGTCAAAAAAATCGCAACCGGGTTAATGAGTCCCGTCCGCGAGGGGCTCCACTCGATTTCGCGGAGCACCGTCTCCGCCTGCTCATCCTGCCACTTAAAGGCAATGGCGTTTCGCGGAAACTTTGCCGTGCGCCCAAGCGACTCGCCATAGGCAATGTCGTCAAGTAAGAGCACGAGGCCGTCCGATGGAAAATCGTTTCGGGATCTTCGACTCAAAGCGAAGCACACTGTCCCGCAGGGTAGCCGCGGTCACCGTCTCATATTCGACCACCTCAAAGCCCTGGTCTCTGAGCCAGGCAAACTGCGCCGCGCGGGAATTGTTGAAATCGACGCCCTCCGCCTCCACCAAGGAGAAGGCGTGGAAGTAGACGCCGCGCGCCGCCGTCACCGCGGGGTCCAGCTGACGCACCGTGCCCGTGCAGAGATTACGCGGGTTCTTGTACTTTGCCTCCGTCTCCGGCAATTCCGCATTGATGCGCTCAAAATCCGAGTAGCGCATCAGGGCCTCGCCGCGGAGCAGGAGCTCTCCCTTGAACGGGATGCGGAGCGGCACATTTCGAAACGCCCGCACCGTCCCGGTCACAAGCTCGCCGATATAGCCGTTGCCGCGCGTCACCGCCTGATAGAGCGCGCCGTCCCGGTAGCGCAGCACAATCGTGAGACCATCCATCTTCCAGGAAAGCAGGGCCTTTTGATTTCCGAGCCAGGAAATCAGCTCGTCCACGCTCTTGGTCTTGTCGAGCGAGAGCATGGGCTGCTCATGGGTTACCTTGGGGAGCGAGGACAGCACTTCATAGCCCACGCTCTGGGTCGGAGAACCCGAGAGCACAATGCCGCTCTCCTCTTCGAGGCGCTTCAATTCGTCATAGGCACTGTCGTACTCGAAGTTGCTCATGATTTCGCGGCTCTCCTGATAATAGGCGCGCGCCGCCGGGAGCAGGGTATCGATTAAGGCCTGCATCTTTTCTCTCAGCTTTTTTTCTTCCACGATCCCGCCTCCTTTCCGCGGCTCTTAAAATACGCCTTTTGCCGCGCTTCATAGTTTTTCTTGCGCCGCTGCTCCGTGCGCACCGTCTTTGCCGTCATGCTCTGCCGGCTCTTTGGCTTCTCCGCGAGCAGCGCGAGCAGGGTCTTAAGCTCCGATGCCGTCACATTGCGGTAAGCACCGCTGTGAAGGTTATTGAGACGTATGTTCATGATGCGAATGCGCTTCAAGCTGATCACATGGAAACCGCAGGCCTCGCACATGCGGCGAATCTGGCGGTTTAAGCCCTGCGTCAGGGTGATCGCAAAACTCGTCTTATCCCGGGGCTCCACCTTGCAGGGCAGGGTCGTCACCTGCAATTCCTCCAGGTGTACGCCGCGGCGCAGCTTGTCGAGAAAAGTCTCGGTCAGCGCCTTGTCCACGCGGACAATGTACTCCTTCTCATGCCCGTTCTCACAGCGTAAAATCTGGTTCACGAGTTCACCCTGATTCGTGAGGAGCAAAAAGTCCCTCCGAGTCCTTGTCGAGCCGCCCGATCGGGTAAATGCGCTCCGGGTACTCGAGCATGTCCACGATATTCGGCGCGCGGTCGTTGTCCGTCGTCGTGCAGACCACACCGACCGGCTTATTGACCGCGATCAAAATCTTCTTTTTGGAGGCCAGCTCCTCGACCGCGCCGACCCGCTTGCCGTTTACTTTGACTTCCATGCCGGCAGAGACCAGCGTCCCGAGTTCCGCCGCCTCTCCCGCGACCGTCACCTTGCCGGCCGCAATGAGCCGGTCCGCCTCACGGCGCGAGCAAACGCCCGCCGCACTCAAGAACTTGTTGATGCGCATTCCCTCGCTCTGATTCACTGTTCTCCCCCTCCGGCGCCGATTCACGCCTCTGTTATACCGCTGTAACTTACAATTATAGGCAAAGCGAGCCTATTCAGTCAAGTTTAGCGCTCTCCCCCGCGCATAAGCAAAGGACCGGAGCTAACGCCCAGGTCCTTTGACAATATCGAAACTCCGATTTACTCGATGAACATCGCATCCCCGAAGCTGAAGAAGCGGTAGCGCTCCCTCACCGCCTCGCGATAGGCATGCAGAATTTTCTCTCGCCCGGCGAGCGCACTGACCAGCATGACCAGTGTGGACTCGGGGAGATGGAAGTTGGTAATCAGGCAGTCCAGAATGCGGAAGCGATAACCGGGGTAGATGAAGATTTTGGTGTAGCCGCTCTCCGCGCGCAGTGTTCCGTCCTCATTCGCCGCGGATTCGAGGGTGCGGCAGCTCGTCGTGCCGACACATACAATGCGACCGCCCGCCGCCTTTGCGCGGTTCACGGCCTCTGCAGCTTCCTCGCTCACCACATAGAACTCCTCGTGCATATGGTGCTTCAGAATGTCCTGCTCCTTCACCGGGCGGAAGGTGCCGAGTCCCACATGGAGGGTCACACGCACAATGATAATGCCCTTCTCCGCAAGACACTTTAAAAGCTCCTCGGTAAAATGAAGTCCCGCCGTCGGCGCCGCCGCACTGCCCTCGTGCGCCGCATAGACCGTCTGGTAGCGGTTCTTGTCTTTTAACTGATGGTGGATGTAGGGCGGCAGAGGCATCTGTCCGAGTTCATCCAGGATTTCCTCAAAGACGCCTCGTAGGAGAAGCGCACAAAGCGATTGCCGTCCTCGGTCTGTCCCACAATCTCGCCGATGAGTTTCCCCTCGCCGAAGCTGATCTTCGTTCCGATGGGGCACTTTCTGCCGGGCTTCACCAGGGTCTCCCAGGTTCTGTCCTCTTTCCGCGTGAGGAGCAGAACCTCCACTTTGGCTCCCGTGCCCACCTTTTCGCCGATGAGGCGCGCCGGGATTACCTTCGTGTCGTTTAAGACCAGACAGTCTCCGGGTTTTAAGTACTCTGTGATATCCCGGAAGTGTCTGTGCTCAATTTCACCGCTCTCCTTGTGCAACACCATGAGGCGCGAGGAAGCTCTGTCCTCGAGCGGATCCTGTGCAATCAGTTCCTCCGGCAACTCGTAGTAAAAATCTTTTAACTCCATCAGCCTTCCGTCCCTTCCGAAGCCGCGGCGCCGGTCTCCGCCGCCGTTTCCGCCGGAGCGGCGCTCTCCGCGCTCGTCTCTGCGGACTCCGTGCCTGCTAGGCCGGGAATTTCAATGACCGCATCGGTCACCGCCTCGGTGCTCTCCTCTTCTTCCGCATCTGCGGCCGCGGCTGCGCCGCCGCCCGCACGGAGTTTCTGGTAGAGCGAACCGAGCTTTGCATCGCTCACAATTGCCTTCGCGAGCGCCGTGCGGTAGTCGTTGTTCATCTTCTTGACCGCCTCACTGCCCTCGGCCGCCTTGACCGCAGCCGTCTCTGCCTCGTTCAGCATCTCATCCGTCTTCATCCGAAGACCCTCATCGGTCTTTACGATGTAGGCGCGGAGCAGGACCGGCGCCGGGGTCTGAATCTTGCGGAACCAAGCCTGGGTCTCGATGTAGGCGATATAGCTTCCGCTCTCCACCCCCGGAATCACATAGATTGAGGTGTTCTCAAAGGACTCATAGAGCTTCTTTTCCGCCGCCATCTGCTCCTTTAATTTTGCGAGCCCCTCTTCGTCGGAGAGTCCGAAAATCCGATAGAGCTCCTCTGCATCGCCCTGGGCCCGCGCCGTCAGATAGTCCTGCACCAGAGTATGAATTTCCGTGTCCGAAGTCTTTTCGGGCGCAGCCGACGCATAATCGTAGCCTGCCGTCTCCGCCTTGCTTTCTTTCGGCTTTGCCGTCTTTTTGTGATCCAGCGCGAGAATCACAAGAATCAGAATGAGCGCAGCAAGCGGCAGCAGGAGAAATCGCCCGAAACGCTGCAGGGTGAGCTCATCGATTCCAAAGATCTTTCTGTTCTTTTCGTAACGCACTCGTTTATCCTCCCTTGTAATCCTACCATTTTAGCATGATTTTAAGGGAGACTCCAGTCCACAATTTTATCCCGCAGCGCTCTGTATATCTGAATGCAATCCTCGCTTCACGGAAGCAGATTGTCACACAGCGGCGCAGCAGCTACGCCAAACGCAAAGGCACAAGCCGCCGTCAGGGTAAGCGCAGGGGCAAATACTCGGATTTTCCTCTTTTTGCACAGACATAGCTTGCGCATCGGTTACACTTGCGGCGCAAAAAAAAGAGAAGCCCGTTTCCGGGCTTCTCTCGGTCTGTGTCTGGCGGGATTCGAACCCGCGACCTTCAGAGTCGGAGTCTGACGCGCTATCCAGCTGCGCTACAAACACAAAGTACTCTACTACTATACTCTGTTTTGTGTCGCAGGGCAAGGTTATCTTTTAGCCCCGCCGATTGCGCTTATGCTCCGCAGGTTTCTCGAATTTACCCGCGACGGCGCGCTGTACCTCGGCCGCCTTCTCCCGGCTCTCGGGGTCGCTGCGAAGGCGCAGTACCTCTCCCATGCGGTCTCTGAGCCGCGCTGCCTCCTCGAAGTTGAGTTCGGCCGCCGCCTGGCGCATCTTCTTCTCGAGCTCCTTCGAGAGACGGCGCAGTTCCTCGTCGCTCATGGACTCCGGATCCTTGTCCCAGTGCTTCTGGTCCGCAATGACAGCTTTGGTCATCATAATCACATCTCGAACCGCCTTTTTGATGGTGGTCGGTGTGATGCCGTGTGCCTTATTGTAGGCCTCCTGAATCGTGCGGCGGCGCTCTGTCTCCGAAATGGCGCGGCGCATGGAGTCCGTCATGTTATCGGCATACATAATCACGTGCCCCTCGGCATTTCTCGCCGCACGGCCTATGGTCTGCACAAGCGAGGTCTCCGAGCGCAGGAAGCCCTCCTTGTCGGCATCCAGAATCGCGACCAAAGAAATCTCCGGGATATCAAGACCCTCGCGGAGCAGATTGATGCCGACCAGCACATCGAACTCATCGAGGCGCATGGCGCGGATGATCTGCGCGCGCTCCAAGGTGTCAATGTCCGAGTGCAGGTAGCGGACGCGGATGCCGACTTCGCGGAGATAAGTCGTCAGATCCTCCGCCATGCGCTTGGTGAGCGTCGTGACCAGAATCTTATTCTTCTTCTCAATCTCTTTGTTGATTTCGCAGAGCAAATCGTCAATCTGGCCCTCGACCGGGCGCACCGAAATTTCGGGGTCCAGAAGACCGGTCGGACGTATCAGCTGTTCCGCGCGAAGCAGCTCGTGCTCCGCCTCGTAGCGACTCGGCGTCGCCGAGACAAAGAGCATCTGGTTCATGCGCTCCTCGAACTCCGCAAAGTTCAGAGGACGGTTGTCCATGGAACTCGGCAGGCGGAAGCCGTACTTTACCAGCGTTGACTTTCGCGCAAAGTTGCCGTTAAACATGCCGCCGATTTGCGATATCGTGATGTGGCTCTCATCGACAATCGTGAGAAAGTCTTTCGGAAAATAGTCAATCAAGGTAAACGGCGGTTCGCCCGGCTTCTGCTCCGTCAAAAAGCGGGTGTAGTTCTCAATGCCGGAACAAAAACCCGTTTCCCTTAACATCTCGACATCGTAGTGCGTCCGCTCTTCAATGCGCTGCGCCTCAAGGAGCTTATCCTCGCTCTTTAAGAGCTTCACATAGTCCTCGCATTCGGCGAGTATCTCTCGGGCCGCACGCTCGATCTTTTCGCGCGGCACCACGTAGTGGTTCGCCGGGTAAATCGAAATGTGAAGCACCTCCGCGAGCGGGTTTCCGGTCAGCACATCTGTCTCCGTGATTTTATCGATCTCGTCGCCGAAGAACTCCACGCGGTAGGCAAGCTTATCCTGATCCGCCGGAAAAATCTCTATCACGTCGCCGCGCACACGGAAGGTGCCGCGGTGAAAGTCGAGGTCATTTCGGCTGTACTGGATATTGATGAGCTCGGCGATGACCTCATCCCTATCCTTCTCCTGCCCCGGGCGGAGACTGACCATCATGTTTTTATAGTCCGTCGGGCTGCCGAGGCCGTAAATGCAGGAGACACTCGCGACAACAATCACATCCTCCCGCTCGAGAAGGGCGCTCGTCGCCGAATTTCGCAGCCGGTCTATCTCTTCGTTGGTCGCGGCATCCTTCTCGATGTAGGTGTCCGTCTGCGGCACATAGGCCTCCGGCTGGTAGTAGTCGTAGTAGGAGACAAAGTACTCCACCGCATTCTTCGGGAAGAACTCCTTCATCTCGCTGTAAAGCTGCGCCGCGAGCGTCTTATTGTGGGAGATGATGAGCGTCGGCTTCTGCAACTCTTGAATCACATTTGCCATCGTGAAGGTCTTACCGGAACCCGTCACGCCGACCAGCGTCTCAAACTGATTGCCCTCCCGAAAACCTTCGACCAGTTGCCGTATGGCCTGCGGCTGATCTCCCGTCGGCTGAAACTCGCTGTGCAGTTCAAATTTCATCTTCTTCCCCCGCTCCGCTGTCTCACCGCTCTCTGCTTCACCGCTCTGCTCTCCCGGAGGAGGCGATGTACGGCATAGCTGTTCTTTAAGGACTGGGGCGTCACCTCGCCCGCAATGCCCGCTTTTTGCCCGTAGGCGCGTATCATCTTCCACACACCCTGACGGCTCAGTGCGCCGCCGCTCAGATTAAAGAACAAATGCTCCTCTTCCGCCTCTTTTAAGAGCAGCGGACGTCCGGACTCCAGATACGAACAGAGTGCTAACCTCAACTCCTCGTCAAAGGAGACCACGCGCTCCTGCCCCCGCGACTGTTGCCGCACATAGCCGATTTGCACATCCACATCTTCGGTCTTCAGCGCAATGAGTTCCGAGACACGGAGTCCGGTCGCACAGAGCAGACCGAGCATCGCGCGGTCGCGCAGTTGCTTCGCGCTGCTTCCCTCGGTCTCGCGAAGAAAGCTGCGAATCTCCTCTTCCTCAAGAATATAAGGATCCCTTCTCTCCTGACGCGGGCGTCGCAGTCCCTCGGCCGGCGAGGCTTCCAGATGTCCCGCCGCCGTCTCATAGGCAAAAAAAGCGCGAATGGAAGCCGCCGCACGGTTAATGGTCGCCGGCGAAAAGCCTTCGCGCTCCAGCCATAGCAAATAGGAATTCAAACGCAGTTCACTGACCGTCGAAAGGGAGCTTATGCCCTCCTGTCGGAACCACGCAAATAACTTCTTTAAATCACGCTCATAAGAGAGCAGCGTATTCTCTGCCATGTGCCGCTCTTCTCTGAGTGAGCGCAAAAACCCCCTCAAAGCTTCTTCCATCTCATCGCCCCCTCACCCCTCTATCGTCCCCTAAGTATAGCCATAGCAAGGGCAAAAAGCAAACCGCGCGAAGCCCGCTTTTTGGCGGCTTTCACGCGGTTTTTCGGCATACTCCAAAATGTAGTGCTTTCTTTTATGTAAACCTCATATCTTGCGCTTTTGTTCTTAATTTCGTCCGGGAAAATCGACATTATTTTTTTTTAACTTCTTTTCCGGCTAAGCGCACAGACAAGGCCGACGCGGTGTCACCCTGGGTTGCTGTGCCGATTCTTCCCGTATGTAATACAGGGCGTACCGAAAGAAGGACAGAAAAAACACCCGGGCGCCGTCACTTACCGGCGATTCCGGGTGTTTCGTAAAGTTCTGTTTTATCGGTTCTGCTGCAGCGCATAGGCCGTGAGCCCGGCGACGGTCTTCCCGTCCCGTATCTCACCGCTGTAAATGCGCGCAATCAAATCCGAGAGTTCGTAGGCCTGCACCGCAATCTCCTCATCGGGGTCCAAGTGCTGTTCCCCGGGTAAGAGCTCCCGCGCAACGAAGATATCAATCTCCTCGTCGCAAAAGGCAACTGTCGTGTCGATACGAATCAGAAACTCCAGCGCCTCGGGGCTCTTTGCCTGCATGCCGGTCTCCTCCGCAAGTTCGCGGAAGGCACAGAGCACGCGCGGCTCATCCGGGCTATCCACCTTACCGGCAGGAAGTTCCAGCGTAAAGCGATCCAGCGCATTTCGGTACTGGCGCACCATCAGGATGCGTCCGTCCGGCAACACCGGCACAACCGCTGCCGCACCGTCGTGATGAATGTAATCCCAGACCGCCTCACGGCCGTTGGCCTCCACGAAATCCCGATAGACCTTCAGTATGGTCCCCTCATAGGCTAGCTCGCGCTTTTTCCGTATCACCTTGCCGGGCTCGCGCGCCGCATCCGCCATGGCTTTAGTACTGATCCTTGTTGGTCAGGTTGCCGTGCGCCGCATCCTCGCTGTACACCGGGGTCGTGGTCGTGTCGTAGTTGTAGACCGTATCCTTGAGCTCCGCAACCTCGCTGCCGCTCAGCGTTGCCTCGAACATCATCTTGTTCTCGATGATCTTCTTTAAGGAGCTGTAGCGGCTCGTGCCGTTGACGCGGACCGTGCTTCTGTAAGCCGGAATCGTGAGTGCAATCTCGGTAGCGACCGGACGAAGGATGGTCTCGGAAGTCGAGTTGTCTGCGCTGATCTTGCGGAGACGCTGTCCCGAGAGCATATAGTGGTTGCCCGCAGCGTCGCTTAAGCGCACCGAGTAGCCGGAATCCTTTGCGGAGCTGCCGTCCTTCGCGGTCTTGCGGACGGTGCGGATTACACCGCGGCTTGCATTGTTCTCCGCCGTCAGCTTGCCGACACTCGGAAGCTCGATGACATCGCCCTTCTTGATGTTCTGAATCTCTTCGCTCGTCTTGAACGCCGTGTCAAAGAGGGAGACCTTCACATTGTAGGCATTTGCCGCCTCATCGAAGCTCGCATCCGTAATCTTAAAGATACGGGTGCCGCCGATGCGGTACTGCGAGACCGCGCTCTCGCCCTGATCCTTCACATTGCCGCTCTCCTGCTGTGCCGCCTTGGTGCTCGGCTGGCCGTCCCAGTAGCCGTTCACATCCACCTTGTAGCCGTCCGGCGTGACCTGGCTCGTGAGCCAAGTGCTGTCGCTCGTCATATAACGCCACTGACCGGTCTTATCCTGCTTCCATGCAGCAAACGCCGTGGTGCTCATCGCAAAGGTCAGCGCCGTAGCCGCTGCAACTGCAAAAATTTTTCTCATGTTTGATATCCTCCTGTCAATCACCGACCCACGCCGGTACTGCCCGCATTATAGCGGACAAAGCGCCTTAACTCAAGGAAGTTTCAGAGATTGTAAGACCTCTTCCCTGTTTCGTAAGAGTTTTGCAAGCTTAAGCCCACAGAAACTTCACAATTTTTACGCAAGCAAAACAGGAGGGCGTTTCCGCCCTCCTGTCGCCGCAATTAGTATTTCATTTCGAAATGATGATACTTAACTTAATGCAGTCGGAATTAGTTGGTAGCGATGATCTGCTTGATGTTGTTGTTGCCGTCAAGCACAACCTTGAAGCCGTCGCCGTCAACCTTGGAGCCGCTCTTAACAACCGTACCGGAAACGTTGACAACAACGTAGTTGCCGGTAAGAGCCGTAAGGTTTGCGCCGTCCGTATCAACACCGGTGTTGGTGTAGATAACATCGCCCTTGTTAGCCTGGCCGATCTTCTTGCTAGCATCGACACCGGTCAATCCAAGATCGGAGATGAGCTTGCTGACAGTGATCTTCTCAAGCGTGGTCTTGTTGACAACCTCAATCTTGTTGTCAGCATCAGCCGTGAGGAGCATACCGCCGAGGTAGTACTTCTTCTCGCTCATGCCGGTGACACCCTGGCCCTTCTTCGTGCCGCCCTTCTTGAAGTTGAAGCTGAAGCTCTCGCCGTCAAGGGAGATCTTCTGCGTACCGGTCTTCATGGAGCCGTCCTTATCCTCGTTATCGGAGATAGTAGAACGCCCAGTCGCTGCTCATGTTGCGAGCGGTCTCCATGAATTTATCCTGGCTGTCGTACTTGTTCTCATCATCTGCGTACTCGTAGATGGTGCTGCCATCGGTGCGAAGCAGTGCAAGGCCGTAGATCATGCCGCCCTTAAGGTCGAATGCATACTTCTTGCCCTTGATGGTCTTGATCTGGCCGGCATAGAGGTTGCCGTTGCCGTCTGCATAGTACCATCTGTCGGTACCGTTGTCGTAATCAGCATAGTTGAGGTAGTAACCCGGAACAACCTTGAACCAGCCCTTGGTGAAGCGAGCGCCGTCTTCCGGAGAAGAGAAGTACATGAAGTCCTTCGCATAAGCAGCCGTAGCCGTAGCCGTAGCGTTGTTGCTGGAACCTCTTCTGCTTGCGTTCTGGTAGGTAGCAGCGCCGAGGCTGTTGTTGTGCCAGTCAGCGATCATACGGCCGTACTGATCGAAGCCGTACTTTCTGCCGTTGATGGTCTTGTTGGTGCTGCTGGTCTGCTTAGCGCCGGAAGCCTTGAAGTAGAACCAACGAACCTGGTCGGAATCCCAGTAGGAATCGCCCGGCTGCTCGTCCTCAGCGTCAGCAACGTCGCTCAGAGCGATCTCTCTCCAGCCGATGCTCATAGCGCCGTCGTTCTCGTCGCCGAAGTAGTACTCAGCCTCCTGGTACGCGTTGTCATCGTAATCCGTGACACCGTCGTCCTTCTTAACCCAGCCGTACTGCATCTTGCCGTCCTCATCGAAGCAATAGGTCTTGCCGTTGATGACTCTCTTGAAGATGGTGCCGGATGCGTGGCTGTTCTTGTAAGCCTTACCGTTTGCCTGGAAGTAGTACCACCAAACATCCGGCTGGTTGTCTTCGCCAGCGCTTTCGTTGTCGATAGCAACCCAACGGTTACGAACCATTGCGCCGTTCGCGTCAACGTAGTAGTAATCGTCGTTGTCCTCGATCAGGCTGTCGGTAGCCATGTTGCCAGCGTCGTCAAGGTAGAAACGGTTGTCGCCGGAGTACTCCCAGCTGTTTGCAACCTTCTCACCTGCTCTGTTGTAGTACACCCAAGTTCCGTCCTCTTCCTGCCAGCCGGTAGCTGCGAAAGAAGTCATGGATGCACCGATCGCAAGAAGCGCCGCTGCGGAAACGATTGCAGCAATTTTGGTCTGCTTTCTCATAATAAATGCACTCTCCTTTTCACTGTTGTTTTGAAACCACTGAAATCCCTAATTGCGTACGAAGAGATTTTACCGCTCTTTGGCGCAAAAATCAACTTACAAATGCCTTACAGCAGTTCCTCTCTTTCTTACAGTGCACAGTATAGACCTAAGTTCGCAAAATTTCCATACCTTTTCTCTGGCTATTTTCTTACGGAAATATTACAAACCTTCGTTTGCCCTTATAAATTGTACTGATTTGCGTACAATCCTTGTTTTTCATGCCCGAAACTGTGGATAAGTCTTCTCTGTCAACGCTTTTTCCCAAGTATTCTCCACAGCCCCGTTTGATTGATTTTTTTCACGCGGCCCCGTTTCCGCGGGGTTTGCACCGCTCTTTGCCTCTGTTCTTTTTGTTTGCGCCACCTGCTTCCGGCTTCTCTTTGTCTCTTTTCTGTTTCTTTTTTGCTACATCTCCCTTCCTCTGTCTTCATCTTTCTTCCTTTCTGTTACGACTCGCCTGTTTCTTAGCCGTGCTTTGTCACGCATTCTTTGGATGCTGCCGTGAAAGCTATCTTATTTCCGCCCGCGTCTTTTCCTTTTTGTTCTCGGCGCGCTGTGCCTCCCCCTTGCTTTCCGTTTCTACCGTTTCGTTTTTCTTGTGCCTCATTTTGCTTCCGCCTCATTTTGCTTTTGCCTCATTTTGCTTTTGCCGCTTCTTCTTCCGCTTACGGCTTTTTGCTTTCTTTCGCATTTCCCGGCCGCGACGCTTGCGCTTTCATTCCGCCCTGCTATACTGTTCATATATTTAGTTTATCGCAGTTATATGAACACATACACACGCAAGGAGGTTCCCAGCATGACCGATAAACTTGCCCTGCTCCTCCGGGAGCTCTCAAACGAACCCGGCCTCACCCAGCGCGCCCTCGCTTCCCGCGTGCGCACTTCGCTCGGGAGCGTAAACGCTCTGCTTTCGGAGGCGAAGAGCGCCGGTCTCTTCAAGGAAGACGCCACGCTGACCCCGGCCGGACAGAAGTATCTCGAACCCTTTCGGGTGGACGGTGCCGTGATTTGGCGGCCGGTTTCGGCTCGCGCTTCGTTCCGCTCACCTACGAACGCCCGAAGGGTCTCCTCAAGGTAAACGGTGAGCGCATGATAGAGCGCCAGATTCGGCAGCTCCGTGAAGTCGGCATCACCGACATCACCCTCGTGGTCGGCTATTTAAAAGAAGCCTTCGAGTATCTGATCGATCTCTACGGCGTGAAGCTCCTCTATAACCCCGATTTTTCGACCATGAACAATATTTCCTCGGTCTATCATGCTGCCCCCCTCTTTGAGGGGCGCAACATGTATCTCCTCTCCTCCGACAACTGGATGCGGGAAAATCTGTTTCACACTTACGAGCCGGGCAGCTGGTACGCAGCGGTTCATGTGCGCGGGGAGACCCGGGAGTGGGTGCTTCACTATAATAAGAAAGAAGTGATTACCGGGGTAGAGGTCGGCGGTCGCGATGCGGATGTCATGTACGGCCCGGTTTATCTGTCCCGCGAATTCAGCGCTGCGCTGCTCCCGGCGCTGAAAGAGGCCTATCGCACGCCCGGAAAAGAGCAGTATTACTGGGAGAATGTCTATCTCGATTTGCTCGCCGCAAAGAAGGCACCGCCGCTCAGCGTGAATTTGCAGCCGGACGGCGTCATCTACGAGTTTGAAAACTTGGAAGAGCTCCGCGCCTTCGATGTCTCCTACCGCGACCATTCGGACAGCAAGGCCATGGCCCTGATCTCCGAAGTGTTTCAGGTTCCCGAATCCGAGATTACCGGCATCGAGTGCCTAAAAGCCGGCATGACCAACCGTTCCTTCTTATTCCGCGTCAAGGGCAAGGCCTACATCTGCCGCATTCCGGGCGAGGGCACCGAAAAGCTGATCGATCGCCGCGCGGAGGGCGAGAGTTACCGCGCCATTGCGCCGCTCGGCCTCGCGGAGGAACTCATCTACTTCAACCCGGAGAACGGCTATAAGATTTCGGTCTACTACGAAGACGCGCGGAGTGCGGACCCGAATTCCGAAGCAGATCTCCGTGCCTCAATGGCTGTCTTAAAAAAGCTGCATTCCGCGCCCTGCCGCGTATCTCAGCGCTTTGACCTCGGTGAGCGCATTGCGTTTTACGAGTCCCTCTGCCTGGAAAAAGGAGAGATTCCCTTCCTCGATTATGCGGAGGTCCGCGAAAAAATGAACCGCCTGCTCAGCTGGATTCACGGCTTACATCGCCCCGAGACCCTCTCGCACATCGACCCCGTCTATGCAAACTTTCTTTTTACCGCGGAGGGCGTCAAGCTGATTGACTGGGAGTACGCCGGCATGGCGGATCCGCTGATTGACTTCGCGATGGCAACCATCTACGCGGAAAAGGACTTTGCCTATGCAAAACGCCTGCTTGACTACTACGGCGACACCGACGTGCCGCGGGAGCGGGCAGAGCAGCTTGTAATCGCCTATATGGCACTCGGCGGTTTTCTCTGGGCACTCTGGGCGGTCTACAAAGAGGCCCACGGCGTATCTTTCGGCACCTATCCGCTCACGCAGTACCGCTACGCAAAGGAGGGCTACGCCCATCTTGCGAAAACCGTCAAAGAACTGTAAGGATTCTTCCGCTGCGGAAGCTTTCTCGCACTTCAAATAAATGTTACAATGAGGAAGATTAGGTTCAAAGTTAATAAGAAGGAGGACTTTTTATGAAACGCAAATATCTCGCTGCCGCAGCACTCCTTGCGGCGCTTGCGCTCACCCCGGCAATGAACAGTTTTGCCGCGAGCGGTTGGACATCCGAAAACGGCAACTGGGTCTACTACGACAACAGCGGCAACCGCCACAAGGGCTGGATTCAGACCAAGGACGGCTACTACTACATGGATCCTTCGAGCGGTGTTATGCTCAAGGGCTTCCAGAAAATCGACGGCAAGTGGTACTACTTCAGCAGCGACGGCCTCATGCAGACCGGTTGGATTAAGGACGAGGGCAAGTGGTACTACTGCCTCGAGGACGGTGTCCTTGTCCAGGAGAACTGGCTCAAGGTCGGTGACAACTACTTCTTTATGCGTGGCACCGGCGAACTCGCGGTGGGTTGGCGCAACATGAACAACAGCTGGTACTACTTCAAGGCGGACGGACGCTGCGCCTTCAAGTGGATGAAGATCGGCAACGACTGGTTCTGGATGGGTACGGACGGCAAAATGAAGACCGGCTGGCAGCAGATTGACGGCATCTACTACTACTTCGGCCAGGACGGCAAGATGAAGTCCGGCTGGCTCTCCGACGGCACCAACCGCTACTACATGGATCCGGAGAGCGGCAAGATGGTCCACAACTGGAAGCAGATCAACAACGCGTGGATGTTCTTTGACGCAAACGGCCACATGATGACCGGTTGGATTCATGTGAACGACCACTACTACTACCTCGGCACAGACGGCAAGATGGTCAGCAATACGACCCTTACGCTGAACGGCGTGAGCTATACCTTCGACGGCAACGGCGCTTACACCGGAAACGAGAGCGTTCCGGCAACCGAAGTGAGCATCTACAAGGAGCCGAAGCAGGAGGCAGAGACCGCAAGCGCGAGTACCGGCGGCAAAAAAAGGCCTTCCGAGCGACAAGACCACAGGCCCCGGCGTAAAGAAGAATTGAGGCTCTCATGCAGAGAACGGTCAAACGGCTCTCGGCCGCAGCGCTGAGCGCTACCCTGCTCTTTTCTCTCTGCCTGAGCGCCTACGGCGCAAATAAGCTGACCCGCCAGTCGAAAGGCACTTACCGTCTCTTTGACGGAAGTGCCACGATTGACGGCGTTAGACACCGCGGTGTGGATGTGAGTCACTGGCAAGGCGATATCGACTGGCAGAAAGCAGCCGCGGACGATGTGGACTTCGTGATGCTCGGCACCCGCTACAAAGGGGACACCGACCCGAAGTTCCGCGAGAACGCGGACAATGCCGTCAAGGCAGGCGTCAAACTGGGCGCCTACATTTACTCCTATGCGACCACCCCCGAGGAGGCGGCTAAGGAGGCGGACTTCATTCTGAAGCTCGTCAAGGACTATCCCATCTCCTATCCGATTGCCTTTGACGCGGAAAATGAAAAAACGCTCGGTGCTCTCTCGAAAGATCAGATTACCGAGATTGTCCACACCTTTTGCAAAAAGATCAGCGATGCGGGCTACTACCCCATACTCTACGCGAACGACTACTGGTTGCAGAACAAGCTCGACATGAACGCCCTCTCGCAGTACCCGGTCTGGGTCGCCGCCTACGAGCGCATGCCGAAGTACGACCGCTATGTCATGTGGCAGGGCACGGACTCCGGCAGTGTGGCAGGTGTGCAGGGCAATGTGGACATTGACCTCCAGTTCGTGGACTTCTCGGACAAGATTCCGGCGGACAGCTGGAAAAAGTTCGACGGTGTCTGGTACTACTATCAGAACTACCGCATGCAAAAGAACGCGCTGATTTTTGACGGCAAGGCCTCCTACTATATGCAGGACGACGGCACCGTGTTCACCGGCGGCTTCAAAGAGGTCGATGGTTCCAAGCGCTACTTTGATCCCGCAAACGGCAAGATGCGCATCGGCTGGCAGCAGATCGACGGCAAGTGGTATCACTTTTCCGAAAGCGGCGCACTTCAAATCGGCTGGTTCTCCGACGGCGGCAAGTTCTACTACGCAGGCCCGGACGGCACCATGCAGACCGGTTGGCTGGATGACAGCGGCAGCCTCTACTACCTCAACAAGGACGGTTCGATGCAGACCCGTTGGCTCATGCTCTCCGGCAACTGGTACTTCCTCGGCGACGACGGCGTCATGGAAAAAGGCCGGCAGACAGTCGATTCGCTCAACTACTACTTCGGTGACGACGGCGTGATGCGGACCGGTTGGCAGAAACTTGACGGCAAGTGGTACTTCCTCGGACAGAGCGGTGTTATGAAGACTGGTTGGGCAGAGGACAGCGGCAAGTGGTACTACTTCGATGCGAACGGCGTCATGCAAAACGGCTGGCAACAGCTTGGCGGCAACTGGTACTACTTAAACGGCAGCGGCGCCATGAAGACAGGTTGGGTGCAGGACAGTGGCAAGTGGTATTACTTTGACGCGAACGGCGTCATGCAGAAGGGCTGGCAGAAAATCGGCGGCAGCTGGTACTACTTAAACGGCAGCGGTGCCATGAAAACCGGCTGGATACAGCCGGACGGCAACTGGTACTACTTGGGAAGCGACGGCGTGATGCGGAGCGGCGTCACCGACGTGGGCGGAACGCTCTACGCGCTCGGCGGCAACGGTGTTCTTCTCAGCAATACCGAAATCGACTACGGCGAAAAGCACTGGCGTGTCGGCGCGGACGGCGCCATGACGGAAGTACCCAAGAACGCACCCGCAAGCGGAAACAACGAAAGCGCGGAACAGCTCACCGTCTCCGCGGGCGCTAAGATCGGCAAAGCGCCCAAGACGGAGAGCCGCGCCGTAATTTCCGCCCCCGCGGAAGAAACGCAGGCAGAGCTCAAGGTTCCGACCGAAGAAGTTCCCGCACTCAATGTGAGCGCTCCTTCGCGGAGTGCAAGCGTGGGGCGGGCTCCCGGGGAATAAGAGCAGTCGATAACAGACGAAACAGAGAGGGAAGCGGCGATTGCCGCTTCCCTCTCTGTTACCCTGTGCAAAAATAAGTTGAATCAAAACCGAAATCCCGCAAGCTCCAGGCAGAGAAACACCAGCAACACTGCGCTTAGCACCTTTTGCCACCAGTCTGTCTTTCCAAGAAAGCCGCTCAGCGCAAAAAGCCCCAGATATACAGCGGAGTATGGCCCTCCGTACCGCACCAAGCCATATTTCAACACAAACGCATCCTCAATCGCAAACAAAAGTAAGAAAAGGGCAAGCATACGCGAGACCTTCGTCAGGCTACGCGTCAGTTTCTCATCCGTCATCGCTTTTTCTCCCCATCAAAAAAAGAAATGCTCTGTTCACAAGCAGTCCGAGCGCACAAAGCAGCAAAAACAAAACAGCAACTACCTTTTTCCACATTCGCGCAGAACCCAGGAGCCATCCCAGCCCGATTGCACTATTAAAAATGAGAATGCACCATATCTGAAAGCTCTCCGAAATAGTCGGAAGTACTTTTACCGCAGTCAGTGCCCTTAAGGCAATCGATAAGCTCAAAATCCCATCTGCCAGTTTCTCTATCGTTTGTGCTTTCTCTCCGCCCATCGTATACCTCCTTCTGCGATTCTCTTTATTTTTTTCCGTTCTTTCTATCCGACACCGAATTCTGCTAATCACCAATCCGGACATCCGTTATCCGCAGCGTATGCCGCCTCCTGCCCGCTTTATTTTCGTTTCCCCCTGCTCCACCTTACCATTTATTCGCCTTTTGATTTCGATTGCTTGTCTTCCTCGATTTCAGTTATCCTTCCATTTATCTGATATCTTTATTATATCAATTAGCTAGCCTTAATCAATTACGCCCCCTTACTGTTTTATGAATCTACGCTTACAAAAAGCGCCCCGCCCGGTATTCGCCGGGCGAGGCGCTTTTTCTCTAAAACCTTATTTCAGCAGATAATTTCCGGTGACCAGCGAATACAGGCCGAGCACCACCACAATGGCACAAGCCAAAATGTTGAGCGGACGGATGCGAATGCTCCAACCCTTCTCGTTCGCGAGCTTAATCATGACAATCTGTCCGACCAGAAGCAGCGCACAGATACCGGTGACGACCAAAGTCATCGTATGCTGATCCATACTATTTTCCCCCTTATGATAACATTCTGTTTTCGACGCGTACTATCGTACCATTTCGGAATGTTCTTTTCAAGCTTTCCGATCTTTCATGCCCTTCTCGTAGTCGCGAAGCGCGGTAATCGCATCCTTGCTGAGCAGATACATGACAATCAGGTTAAAGATGGTCATGAGGCCTATGCCCACATCGCCGAGATCCCATACCACCGAGTACTGCGCGAGACCTCCCACAAAGAGCATGACGAGGGCAAAAATCTTATAGCCGAACTGCGAGCCCCAGTTCGCGCCGAAGAGGTAGGCAATGTTGCTGTGCGCATAAAAGAGTATCCCGAGGAAGGTCGAGAAACTGAAGAGCCAGAGAATCAACGCAATAAAGAAGACACCGAACTTGCCGAAGTGGTACTGCATCGCGGTCTGGAGCAAATCCATGCCGCCGAGATTTGCAAGTCTTTCCTGAGGTGCCAGCAGCATGAGGAAGGCCGTGCAAGAGCAAATGACCAGGGTGTCAATAAAGACGCCCGCCGCCTGAAAAAGCCCCATCTTGACCGGGTGACTTGCGTCCGCTGCTGCCGCCGCGCAGGGTGCGGAGCCGCTGCCCGCCTCGTTCGAGAAGAGACCGCGCTTCACGCCGTTCATCAGCACCGCGCCGAAACCGCCCGCAACCATCTGGCGAAGGCCGAAGGCCTCGGCGAAGATGCGCCCAAAAACCGAGGGCAGAAGTCCTATGTTTCGCACAATCACAAAGACTGTCATTGCAAAATAGATACCCGCCATGAAGGGCACAATCAAATCCAGCACCTTGGCAGTTGCATGCTTTCTCAGAACAATCACTGCCGCGATTGCGACCAACACGATGGTCGAGTAGAGCGGCGGAATGTGAAAGGCATTCTCAAAGGCCGAGGAGACCGAGTTTCCGATCACCTGGCTGATACCGCCCCAGCAAATCAGCGCGGAGACCGCAAAGAGAATCGACACGATATTGCGCTTCCCGCGGAATTCGCTCTGCGCCGCGATCTCCGCCTCCGAGCGCTCACCCGCCGGGACGCGCCGCTTTGCAAAGAAGTCGTGAATGTAGTAAGCCGGACCGCCCCAGTAACCGCCGTAGAGCGGATCCTTTCTTGTAGAGCTGCGCGAGTGTCGCCTCGACAAAAGCCGTCGAAGCGCCGATGATCGCAGTGACCCACATCCAAAAGACAGCACCGGCGCCACCGGCTGAGATTGCAGCCACCACACCGACCAGGTTGCCCATGCCCACGCGCGTCGCGGTCGAGACAATGAGCGCCTGCATGCCCGAGAGCCGTCCGCTCGCGGGATCCGCAGCGTCCTTGCCCTCCTGCTTTTCAAGCAACACGGAAATCATCTCCGGAAACAGGCGGAGCGGCAAAATCCGCGTCCGTATCGTATAGAATATGCCCGCCGGAATCAGCAACAACACCATGAGCGAGAGCCCGATCGAGCTGCCTCCCGGCAGCGGAATTCGAAGCAAATCGCCCCACAAAAACTTTGTCATACTCTCAATGACTGTTACCATTGGGTTCATCCCCTTTTCCCCCTGTTTCTCAATTACTTTTTCGCTTTAACGCACTAAATTATATAGGGACATTATACGCTTATTTTTGTTTTATGCAAGGGCTTTTGACAAAACCAAAGAGGCCGGGAGCTTTCGCTCCCGGCCTCTTCACCGTAGGATCGTAATCGCCGCATGGCGATGTCAATTTAATTTAGATCTGATTACTCGATGATCTTAACGACTCTGCCGGAACCGACGGTTCTGCCGCCCTCGCGGATAGCGAAGCGGAGACCCTGCTCCATAGCGATCGGGTGAATCAGCTCAACCGTCATCTCAACGTTGTCGCCCGGCATGCACATCTCGGTGCCTTCCGGAAGAACGCAAACGCCGGTAACGTCGGTGGTTCTGAAGTAGAACTGCGGACGATAGTTGTTGAAGAACGGGGTGTGACGACCACCCTCGTCCTTGGTCAGGACGTAAACCTGAGCCGTGAACTTGGTGTGGCAGGTAACGGAGCCCGGCTTCGCAAGGACCTGTCCGCGAAGGATGTCCTCTCTGTTGACACCGCGGAGAAGAAGACCGACGTTGTCGCCTGCCTCAGCGTAGTCAAGAAGCTTTCTGAACATCTCGATACCGGTAACGACAGTCTTTCTGCTGTCCTCCTTGATACCGATGAGCTCGACTTCGTCGTTGAGCTTCAGCGTACCTCTCTCCACACGACCGGTAGCAACGGTACCACGACCAGTGATCGTGAAGACGTCCTCGACCGGCATCAGGAACGGCTTGTCGTTCTCGTGCTCCGGCTCCGGAATTGCCTCATCGACTGCCGCCATGAGTCCATGATCTTGTCGCCCCACGGGCCGTTCGGATCCTCAAGAGCCTTGAGAGCGGAACCGCGGATGATCGGGACATCGTCGCCCGGGAAGTCATAGTCGTTCAGGAGCTCTCTGATCTCCATCTCGACGAGGTCAAGAAGCTCCTCATCGTCGACCATGTCGCACTTGTTCATGAAGACAACGATGTACGGAACGTTAACCTGACGTGCAAGCAGGATGTGCTCGCGGGTCTGCGCCATAACACCGTCGGTTGCAGCAACGACGAGGATAGCGCCGTCCATCTGTGCAGCACCGGTGATCATGTTCTTGACATAGTCAGCGTGGCCGGGGCAGTCAACGTGAGCGTAGTGACGCGCGTTGGTCTCGTACTCGACGTGGGAGGTGTTGATCGTGATTCCACGCTCTCTCTCCTCCGGAGCCTTATCGATGTTCTCGAAAGCGATGATCTTGTTGGTGTCGGAGGGCAGTCTGGTTGCGAGAACCTTCGTGATTGCCGCAGTCAGAGTGGTCTTGCCGTGGTCGACGTGGCCGATGGTGCCGATGTTGCAGTGGGGCTTAGTTCTGTCAAATTTAGCCTTTGCCATTGATATTTCCTCCTTGGTGAAATCCGAAATTGAATCTCAGATTACAAAATATACTAGTCTGAATTATATCCCATGCTTGGGATTTAATCAATACCCGCTACGGGCTCACTTCTTGTCGTTGAGCACCTTGTCTGCGATGTTCTTCGGAACCTGCTCGTACTTCTCGAAGAACATCGAGTAGTTACCGCGGCCCTGGGTACCGGAACGGAGATCCGTGGAATAACCGAACATCTCGGAAAGCGGAACGAATGCCTTGATCATCTTACCGCCGGAGATATCCTCAAAGCCCTCGACGCGACCGCGACGGGAGTTGATGTCGCCGACGACGAAGCCCATGTAATCCTCCGGGATCGTGACCTCGACCTTCATGATCGGCTCAAGCAGCACTGCGCCGCCCTTGTTCATCGCATCCTTGAATGCGAGGGAGCCTGCGATGTGGAAGGCCATCTCCGAGGAGTCGACCTCGTGGTAGGAACCGTCGTAAACGGTTGCCTTGACACCGAGCACCGGGTAGCCGCCGAGAATACCGCTCTTCGCAGCTTCCTGGATACCTTCGTCGATCGGCCCGATGTACTCCTTCGGGATTGCACCGCCGGTCACGGCGTTGACAAACTCGTAGGTCTTCTCGGAGTTCGCATCCATCGGCTCGAACTTAACCTTACAATGTCCGTACTGACCCTTACCGCCGGACTGCTTGACATACTTGGACTCGACATCCACAGCCTTGGTGAAGGTCTCCTTGTAAGCAACCTGCGGAGCGCCGACATTCGCCTCGACGTTGAACTCGCGAAGCAGACGGTCGACAATGATCTCGAGGTGCAGCTCACCCATACCGGAGATGATGGTCTGACCGGTCTCCGCGTTGGTCGTTGCGTGGAAGGTCGGATCCTCCTCCGCGAGCTTCTGCAGCGCGTCGATCATCTTGGTCTGGCCCGCCTTGGTCTTCGGCTCGATTGCGATGTCGATAACCGGCTTCGGAATATCCAGGGACTCGAGGATGATCGGATGCTGCTCGTCGCAGATCGTGTCACCGGTCGAGGTCGCCTTGAAGCCGACCGCAGCCGCGATATCGCCGGAGAAGACCTTGTCAAGCTCCATTCTCTTGTCTGCGTGCATCTGCAGAATACGGCCCACGCGCTCCTTCTTCTCCTTCGAGGAGTTGAGGACGTAGGAACCGGTATTCAGCGTGCCCGAGTAGACACGGAAGAATGCAAGACGGCCGACGAACGGGTCGGAAATAATCTTGAATGCGAGTGCGGAGAACGGCTCGTCATCCGAAGCCTTGCGCTCGTCTTCCTCGCCGTCCAGCGTCCAGCCCTTGATTGCCGGGATATCCAGCGGGGAGGGCATGTACTCGATGACAGCGTCCAGAAGCTTCTGCACACCCTTGTTGAAGTGAGCGGTACCGCAGCAGACCGGAACCGCCTCGTTCTCGCAGGTTCCCTTGCGGAGTGCCTTCTTGAGCTCGTCAATGGACGGCTCCTCGCCCTCAAGGTACTTCTCCATGAGCGCTTCGTCGAGGTCGCAGATCTGCTCCACCATCTTCTGGTGCCACTCGTCCGCCTCGTCCTTCAGCTCTTCCGGAATATCAACAATGGAGATATCCTCACCCTTGTTGTCGTTGTAGATGTAAGCCTGCATTTCCATCAGGTCGATAATGCCCTTGAAATCAGCCTCCTTGCCGATCGGAAGCTGAATGCAGACCGGGTTCTTGCCCAGGCGGTGCTCAATCTGATCGACCGTCATGAAGAAGTTGGATCCCATGATATCCATCTTGTTGATGAAGGCAATACGCGGAACCTTGTAGGTATCCGCCTGGCGCCAAACGTTCTCCGACTGGGGCTCAACACCGCCCTTGGAGTCGAAGACACCGACAGCGCCGTCCAGGACGCGGAGAGATCTCTCAACCTCAATCGTGAAATCGACGTGTCCGGGGGTGTCGATGATGTTGATGCGGTGCTCGAGGGCACCCGGCTTCACCTTCGCTCTCTCCTGCAGGGTCCAATGGCAGGTCGTCGCAGCGGAGGTAATCGTGATACCGCGCTCTCTCTCCTGTGCCATGTAGTCCATGGTAGCGGTACCTTCATAGGTCTCGCCGAGCTTATAGTTGACGCCTGTGAAATAGAGGATACGCTCTGTCAGTGTCGTTTTACCGGCATCGATGTGAGCCATGATTCCGATGTTTCTGGTCCTCTCGAGAGGGTACTGACGTTCTTTACTTGCAGCCACTGACTCTCCTCCTAATTAAAATCTGTAGTGAGCAAAAGCCTTGTTTGCCTCTGCCATCTTGTGCATATCTTCTTTTCTCTTAACAGCGGAGCCGGTGTTGTTTGCAGCATCCATCAGCTCGCCTGCAAGACGCTCTTCCTGCGTCTTCTCACCGCGCGCGCGGGAAAAGCTCGTGAGCCAACGAAGCGCAAGCGCCTGTCTTCTCTCCGGCTTAACCTCGATCGGCACCTGGTAGGTTGCGCCGCCGATTCTCTTCGCCTTGACCTCGAGGACCGGCATGATGTTGTTCATTGCGGTCTCGAACACCTCGACCGGCTCTTTTCCGGTCTTCTCGCGAATGCGCTCAAATGCGCCGTACACAATCTTCTGTGCGACGCCCTTCTTGCCGTCCAGCATGATCTGGTTGACCAACTTGGTCACAACAACGTTGCTGTAAACCGGATCTGCCGGAACAGTTCTCTTTCTGGTCTGTCCTTTACGTGGCACGTTACTTCCCTCCTTAATTATGCGAACGGAACCATCCCCGTCCGTGAATTAGATCATCGGTACTCATCCCTCTAGGTTGTTCGTGCGGATTCTGATTTATTTCCTGCAACCTGCAGCACATATCACAATCGTGCACTTATGAGTCTATGATCGCTTGATACTTGCGGCGATTTCTTACTTCTTAGCCGCCTTCGGGCGCTTCGCGCCGTACTTGGAGCGAGCCTGCTGGCGGTTTGCGACGCCTGCGGTATCCAGGGTACCACGAATGATGTGGTAACGGGTACCGGGCAGATCCTTAACTCTTCCGCCGCGGATCAGCACAACGCTGTGCTCCTGGAGATTGTGACCCTCGCCCGGAATGTAGCTCGTCACCTCGACACCGTTCGAAAGACGGACTCTTGCGATCTTTCTCAGAGCGGAGTTCGGCTTCTTCGGGGTCGCCGTCTTAACGGCGGTGCACACGCCTCTCTTCTGCGGGCAGTTGTCGGCAATCGGCTTCTTGTGAAGCGAGTTGAAGCTTCTGAGAAGCGCCGGAGCCTTGGGCTTGCGCTCGGAAGTTTCTCTGCCTTTTTTGACTAACTGGTTGAATGTAGGCATTCTTCTGTTTCCTCCTTGTGATAGTGTTCTGCGGTTGCGTTCCTGCAGTTTTTTTTGCGTTTCCCGGACATAAGAATATGGCATGCCCATAGGACACGCCATATCAATATACGCCTCATTCGGTTGTTTGTCAAGCAAACTCAGGCATCCGCGCCCTCATCCGAGAACGCATCCGTCGCCTGCTCGATATCGCCGAGCAGAGCATCTTCCGGAAGCCGCTCGTCGATTTCATCGCGGATGTCCAGCACTGCCGGATCCTCATCCGAGATGCCCTCGACCGCATCCTCCGGGCGAACATCGGTGTCAAGCTTCACGTTGCGGTAACGGCGCATGCCGGTACCCGCCGGAATCAGCTTACCGATGATGACATTCTCCTTGAGGCCGATCAGGTGATCGGTCTTACCGCCGATTGCCGCCTCGGTGAGCACCTTCGTGGTCTCCTGGAAGGAAGCCGCGGAGAAGAAGGAATCGGTTGCGAGCGAAGCCTTGGTGATACCGAGCATAATCTGCTTGCCCTCGGCTGTCGCCTTGCCCTCGGCGATGAGCTTCTCGTTCATCGCGTTGAACTCGAGCACGTCCATGTTGATGCCCGGCAGAATCTCGGCATCTCCCGCCTCTTCCACGTGAATCTTCTTCAGCATCTGGCGGACTATGACCTCGATATGCTTATCGTTGATCTCAACACCCTGTAAGCGGTACACGCGCTGCACTTCGCGAAGCATGTAGTCCTGCACGGCACGGACGCCCTTAATCTTCAGGACATCGTGCGGATTTAAGGAACCGCTCGTCAGCTCATCGCCGGCCTCGAGTCTCTGGCCGTCCGAAACCACAATGTGGGAGCTGTACGGAATCAGGTAGGTCTTCGAGTTGCCGTCCTCCGGATTGGTGACGATAATCTCGCGCTTCTTCTTCGTATCGCGGAACTCGACCACGCCCGGAATCTCGGTGATAATCGCGAGACCCTTCGGCTTTCTCGCCTCGAAGAGCTCCTCGACACGGGGAAGACCCTGGGTGATATCGCCGCCTGCGACGCCGCCGGTGTGGAAGGTTCTCATGGTAAGCTGCGTACCCGGCTCACCGATCGACTGTGCCGCGATGATACCGACCGCCTCGCCGACCTGAACCGCCTGGCCGGTCGCCATGTTGGCACCGTAGCACTTCGCGCAAATGCCGTTCATGCACTTACAGGTGAGTATCGTGCGAATCTTGACCGTAGTTCTGCCCGTCTTCTCAAGGACGCGCATCACAGCCTCGGCGCGCTTCGGCGTGACCATGCGGTTTGCCTTGACCACGACTTCGCCCGTATCCGGATCCACAATGTCCTCGGCGATGTAGCGACCGGTGATTCTGTCCTGCAGTGCCTCGATGGTCTCCTTGCCGTCCATGAAGGCCTTGATCTCCATGTTCGGAATTTCCTTGCCCTCGGAGCAGTCTACCTCGCGGACAATGAGATCCTGGGAGACGTCGACCAGACGTCTGGTCAGATAACCCGAGTCTGCCGTACGGAGCGCCGTATCCGAGAGTCCCTTTCTTGCGCCGTGCGCGGAGATAAAGTACTCCAGAACGTCCAGACCCTCACGGAAGTTACTCGTAATCGGAAGTTCGATCGCATGTCCCGTCGTATCCGCCATGAGGCCGCGCATGCCGGCGAGCTGCTTAATCTGCTTATCGGAACCGCGGGCTCCGGAGTCCGCCATCATGAAGATGTTGTTGTACTGGTCAAGGCCTTCGAGCAGATCCTTGGTGAGCTGCTTATCCGTCTCCTGCCAGGTCTTGATGACTTCCTTATAGCGCTCCTCGTCGGTCGAAAGACCGCGGCGGTAGTTCTTGCTGATTTCCTCGACCTGCGCCTGCGCTTTCGCGATGAGGCCCTTCTTGGTCTCCGGGACGGTCATATCCGAAATCGAAACGGTCATGCCCGCAATCGTCGAATACTTGTAGCCGATGGCCTTGATATCGTCCAGCACTTCCGCCGTGCGGGAGAGACCGTGCACGTTGATGACCTTCTCGAGAATCTGCTTGCACTGCTTCTTCTTGACGAGGAAGTCAATCTCGGGCTTCAACTCGTTCTCCGGCTTGGAGCGATCCACAAAGCCGAGGTCCTGCGGAATAATCTCGTTGAAGAGGATGCGTCCCGCGGAAGTCTCCTGAATTTCCGAACGCTGTTTGCCGTCCGAGCACTTCTTCGTGAAGCGGACCTTAATCTTGGTCTGCAGTGTGATCTCGTGGTTCGCGTACGCGAGCAGGGCCTCGTTCGGGCTCTTGAAGCACATACCCTCGCCCTTCGCGCCGTCGCGCTGCTGGGTCAGGTAGTAGATGCCGAGAACCATATCCTGGGACGGAACCGCGACCGGTCCGCCGTCCGAGGGCTTTAAGAGGTTATTCGGCGAGAGCATGAGGAAGCGGCACTCCGACTGCGCTTCGACCGAGAGCGGCAGGTGGACTGCCATCTGGTCGCCGTCAAAGTCCGCGTTGAATGCGGTACAAACGAGCGGGTGAAGCTTGATTGCCTTACCCTCGACCAGAATCGGCTCGAAGGCCTGGATGCCGAGGCGGTGCAGGGTAGGTGCGCGGTTTAGCATGACCGGGTGCTCCTTGATGACCTCCTCGAGGACATCCCAGACCGCGGTCTCCATGCGCTCCACCATCTTCTTTGCGCTCTTTACGTTGTGTGCGGTGCCGTTCTCGACCAGCTCCTTCATGACGAAGGGCTTGAAGAGCTCGATTGCCATCTCCTTCGGGAGACCGCACTGGTAAATCTTTAATTCCGGACCGACCACGATAACCGAACGGCCGGAGTAATCGACACGCTTTCCGAGCAGGTTCTGACGGAAGCGTCCCTGCTTACCCTTCAGCATGTCGGAGAGGGACTTTAAGGCGCGGTTTCCGGGTCCCGTGACCGGGCGGCCTCTTCTGCCGTTATCGATCAGGGCGTCGACCGCTTCCTGCAACATGCGCTTCTCGTTGCGGACGATGATATCCGGTGCGCCGAGGGTCAAAAGGCGCGCGAGGCGGTTGTTGCGGTTGATGATGCGGCGGTAGAGGTCGTTTAAGTCGCTCGTCGCAAAACGGCCGCCGTCGAGCTGCACCATGGGGCGGATGTCCGGCGGAATGACCGGAACAACGGTGAGTATCATCCACTCCGGGCGGTTGCCCGACTTCCGGAAGGACTCCACAACCTCGAGGCGCTTGATGAGCTTGGCGCGCTTCTGACCCGAAGCGTTCTCCAGCTCCTCCTGCATCTCTGCGGATTCCTTCTCGAGGTCGATGTTCTTTAAGAGCTCGAGCACAGCCTCTGCGCCCATGCCCGCGCGGAACGCGCTGTCTCCGTACTGCTCCTCCGCCTCGCGGAACTCCTTCTCCGAGAGAATCTGCTTATAGGACAGGGCGGTGTCACCGCCGTCGAGCACCACATAGGAGGCAAAGTAGAGGATCTTCTCAAGGATGCGCGGCGAGAGATCCAGAATGAGACCCATGCGGCTCGGGATGCCCTTGAAGTACCAGATGTGGGAGACCGGCGCCGCGAGGGAGATGTGGCCCATGCGCTCTCTGCGCACGGAAGCCTTGGTCACCTCGACGCCGCAGCGGTCGCAAACCACACCCTTATAACGAATTTTCTTATATTTTCCGCAGTGGCACTCCCAGTCCTTGCTCGGCCCGAAAATGCGCTCACAGAACAGTCCATCCTTCTCCGGCTTTAAGGTTCTGTAGTTGATGGTCTCCGGCTTTTTGACCTCGCCGTGCGACCACTCCAGAATCTTCTCCGGAGACGCAAGCCCAATGCGGATGGCGTCAAACGTAATCGGCTCGTAACCTTTTGTTGTTTCAGGCATTCAGTACAGCCTCCTTCTTCCTTGAAACCGTGAAGCGCGCTTACGCTTCGCCCTGCGTGTCGTCTTCCCCTGCTTCTTCTCCGACGTTCACAAGTTCGCCGTCCTTAAACTCCTGGGTCGAATAGCCCGCTTCCGCGAAGCCATCCTCGTCACGGTACCGCCTGGAATCGCCCTCGAGAATGGAGCGCATGCTCACATTTTCCTCGTCGACATTTTCTTTCAGTTCCACCTCTTCGCCATCCTCGCGGAGCACGCGCACATCGAGGCCCAGTGCCTGAAGCTCTCTGAGCAAGACCTTGAAGGACTCCGGCACACCCGCCTGCGGAATGTTCTGGCCCTTGATGATGGCCTCGTAGGTCTTGACGCGGCCCACGACATCGTCCGACTTGAAGGTCAGAATCTCCTGCAGCGTGTAAGCTGCGCCGTATGCCTCGAGTGCCCAGACCTCCATCTCTCCGAAACGCTGTCCGCCGAACTGCGCCTTACCGCCGAGCGGCTGCTGCGTGACCATCGCATAGGGGCCGGTGGAACGCGCATGAATCTTATCGTCAACCAGATGGTGAAGTTTCAGGTAATGCATGAAGCCTATGGTCGTCTCGCCCTCGAAGGGTTCGCCGGTGCGTCCGTCGCGGAGCTGCACCTTACCGTTTCTCTGAATCGGAACACCCTTCCACTCCGCGCGGTGATCGAGATGTTCTTCGAGGTAGTCCATGACCTCGGGGTTCAAGACCTCGCCGTACTTCGCCTTAAAGTCTTCAAAGCTGCCGTTCGCGTAGTCGTTTGCCATCTCGAGCATGTCCATGATGTCGTTCTCGTCCGCGCCGTCAAAGACCGGGGAGCTCACGTTGAAGCCGAGCACCTTAGCCGCAAGCGAGAAGTGAATCTCCTTGACCTGACCGATGTTCATACGCGACGGAACGCCGAGCGGGTTCAGCACGATATCGAGCGGGCGGCCGTTCGGCAGGAAGGGCATGTCCTCCACCGGGAGCACGCGCGACACGACACCCTTGTTGCCGTGGCGGCCTGCCATCTTGTCGCCGACCGAAATTTTTCTCTTCTGTGCGATGTAAATGCGGACGTTCTGGTTGACGCCCGGGGGAGAGCTCATCGCCGTTCTCTCTCGTAAAGACGCGCGCCTCCACGACGGTGCCGTAAGCGCCGTGCGGAACCTTGAGCGAGGTGTCTCTGACCTCTCTGGCCTTCTCACCGAAGATTGCGCGGAGCAGTCTCTCCTCCGCCGTGAGCTCGGTCTCGCCCTTCGGCGTCACCTTGCCGACCAGAATATCGCCGGCGCGGACCTCCGCACCGATGCGAATGATGCCGTTCTCGTCGAGGTCCTTCAGCGCGTCGTCGCCGACACCCGGGACATCCCGCGTGATTTCCTCCGCACCGAGCTTCGTATCGCGCGATGCGCACTCATACTCCTCAATGTGAATCGAGGTGAAGACGTCGTTCTGGACGAGGCGCTCGGAAAGAAGCACGGCATCCTCGTAGTTATAACCTTCCCAGGTCATGAAGCCGATCAGCGGGTTCTTGCCGAGACCGATCTCACCGTCGTGGGTCGAAGGACCGTCCGCAATGACCTCGCCCGCTTCGACGTGGTCGCCCGCGTTTACAATGGGCTTCTGGTTATAGGAGTTCGACTGGTTCGAGCGCTGGAACTTCGTGAGTTTGTAGTGCTCGATCTCGCCGTTGTCATCCCGACGTATCGTAATTTCGCTGCCCGAACTCATCACAACGGTACCCGCGTGCTGTGCGACCTGGCAGACGCCGGAGTCGACCGCCGCCTTTGCCTCGATGCCGGTGCTCACGACCGGGGCGTCCGTCAGCATGAGCGGCACCGCCTGACGTTGCATGTTCGAACCCATCAGCGCGCGGTTTGCGTCGTCGTTCTGGAGGAAGGGGACCATGCTCGTCGCAACCGAGAAGACCATCTTCGGCGAGACATCCATGAGGTCGATGAGACGCTTCTGGAAAGCCGAAGTCTCGTCCATATAACGGCCGGAGACATTGTTGTGAATGAAGTGTCCCTCTTCGTCGAGCGGCTCGTTTGCCTGGGCCACAAAGAACTCATCCTCTTCATCCGCGGTGAGATACACGACATCGTCCGTGACGCGCGGATTCTTCGGATCCTCGGACTTATCGACCACGCGGTAGGGCGCCTCGATAAAGCCGTAGGGGTTGATGCGCGCATAGCTTGCGAGCGAGTTGATGAGACCGATGTTCGGACCCTCGGGGGTCTCGATCGGGCACATTCTGCCGTAGTGCGTGTAGTGGACATCTCGGACCTCGAAGCCCGCACGATCTCTCGAGAGACCGCCCGGACCGAGGGCCGAGAGTCTTCTCTTGTGCGTGAGCTCGGAGAGCGGGTTGTTCTGGTCCATGAACTGCGAGAGCTGGGAAGAACCGAAGAACTCTTTGACCGCCGCCGTGACCGGCTTGATGTTAATCAGGGACTGCGGCGTAATCTCGCTGATGTCCTGGGTGGTCATGCGCTCTCTGACCACGCGCTCCATACGGGACAGACCGATGCGGTACTGGTTCTGCAGGAGCTCGCCGACCGCGCGGATACGGCGGTTGCCGAGGTGGTCGATATCGTCCGTCGTACCGATGCCCTCTTCAATCTGCATGTTGTAGTTGATGGAGGCAAAAATATCTTCCCGCGTGATGTGCTTCGGAATCAGCTCATCCGCTTTTCGCTGCACATACTTCTTGACATCGGCTCCGTTTGCCTCTGCCTCCCGTATGACCTTCATGAGCGCCGGATAGTAGACCGGCTCCACAATGCCGTACTCGGTCGGATTCTCCATGTCGACGTAGTTGCGGATGTCGACCATGAGATTCGAGAGCACCTTTAAACGGCGGTCCTCCGAACTCGTTCCTCTTACGATGACAAAGGGAATGCCCGCATCCTGAATCTCGGTCGCGAGCTCTCTCGTGATCACCGTGCCGCTCTCCGCGAGAATCTCACCGGTATTCGGGTCCACCGCGGCTTCCAGGAGCTCCTTGCCGACCACGCGGTTCTTTAAGTGGAGTTTCTTATTAAACTTATAGCGGCCCACGCGCGCAAGATCGTAGCGACGTGCGTCAAAGAACATCGAGTCCAGGAGACCGCGCGCGGATTCCACCGAAAGCGGCTCGCCCGGTCGAATCTTGCGGTAGAGTTCCAAGAGACCGTCCGAATAGTTGTCGGTCGAATCCTTCAGGAAGCTCGCCTCAAGCTTCGGCTCATCGCCGAACATCTCCTTGATTTCCGCGTTCGTGCCGAGGCCGAGCGCACGGAGCAGCACCGTGACCGGCACCTTTCTCGTTCTGTCGACACGCACGTTAAACACGTCGTTCGAATCGGTCTCGTACTCGAGCCAAGCGCCGCGGTTCGGGATCACCTGGCAGAAGTAGCATTCCTTTCCGACCTTATCGTGCTCAATGGTATAATAAATGCCGGGGGAACGAACCAGCTGGCTTACGATGACGCGCTCCGCGCCGTTGATCACGAAGGAACCGGTGTCCGTCATGAGCGGCAAATCGCCCATGAACACCTCGTGCTCCTTGTGCTCATCCTTATCCTTATTATACAGCCGCACCTTGACCTTCATCGGGGCTGCATAGGTGGCATCCCTCTCCTTGCACTCCGCAATGCTGTACTTTGCCTCATCGCGGTAGAGCTGGAAATCCACAAAATCCAGACTGAGGTGTCCGGCAAAATCCTCAATGGGGAAAATATCGCGGAACACTTCCCGCAATCCCTCACCCAGGAACCAGTCGTACGAATCCTTCTGGATCTCTATGAGGTTCGGCATCTGCAAAACTTCCTTTTGACGGGAGAAGCTCATGCGAATGCCTTTTCCGGCTTTAATCGGACGCATATTGCTTTTTTCCATATTACGTTTCACCCCTGTTTTTTGAAAGACCTTTGGTTACCCGGCGGATTAAGGCCTAAAGGGCATACTTCGCCCCATAGGCCTATGAGTCCACAATAGTGCAATCTTCACTTTAACATTTCCCCTATCGGCTGTCAAGCGATGTCTTGCGCATTTATATTGACTCTGTTATAATTTCATAGCGTCCCTGTATTTTCGGGGAAGACGCAAATCCATAACTAACGGGGGGATTCCAGACAATGATAAATACCGTAATCACGGTACTGCTCGTGCTCCTATCGATCGCGGCAGTCGCCCTTGTCGTGATGTACTTTGTCGGCAGGCGCTTACAGGAAAAACAGGCGGCTTCGCAGCCGGCCTTCGATGCGGCAAAACAGCTCGTCACGATGCTGCCGATCGACAAAAAGAAGGTCCGGTTGAAAGAGGCGGGATTCCCGAAACTGGTCTGGGAACAGACCCCCTTCTATCTCCGCTGGATGAAGGTTCCGGTCGTAAAGGCCAAAGTCGGACCGAAGATCATCACCATGATGGCGGATGAGACCGCGTTCCAACAGCTTCCGCTGAAGCAGGAATGCAAGGTCATTGTGAGCGGCATCTACATTGTCGAGGTGAAGGGCGTTCGCGGCGGCGCGGTTCCCGCAGTGCCGAAGAAGCGCTCCCTCATGGACCGCATCCTTCGCAGAAGACGCTGAGACAACACAAAAACAGCAGGCGCGTGAGCGCCTGTTTTTTTTGTGCCTCGTCCTCTGTTGTGTGTGCTCAGGCCTCTGAATCGTCGCCGCGCCGCGCGCGGATTTCGACCGCCATCTCGCAGTCCTTCAGAAACTCTTCTTCCACATCCATCGCATAAATCACTTCCGCCCGGATGCAATCCTCCCCGATCTCAATGCGGAGGTCCGAGGTTCTGATCCCGATCAAGAAGACGCCGTAGGGCGTGCGGTACTCGCAGACGGTTCTGATTGCGCTGTTTAAAAAGCGCAGTTCCGCCTTACAGTCCCCCCGCTTCTCGATGCACATGGAATTCCCGTCTATTCTGAGCGTATTCTCGGTTCCGAAGCCCGTGTCATCGAGGGGCTCTTCGTAGTAAATTTCATGCACTCCGTCTTCGGTCCGGCGGTAGCGCCCGGGCACCAAGAGTTCCACATCCTCGCTCTCGCCGCCAAGCAGGTGCTTGCCGCTTATGGTCACCAGCACATCTTCCGTCATCGCTGTCTCTCTTCGTCAATATTCTTCGATTTCGATTTTCTTTGCCTCCAGTTGCTCGGTCGGCAAAATGGAGTTCGCAAAGTCCCGAAAATTCTCGGCGAGGTCGCTCACATAGAAGCGATACTTGCCCTCCGTATTCCCGTCACCCGGGTTTAAGAGCTTTTCCCGCGCGAGAATGTCCTTCAGTTCCAGCGCCGTCTCGTAAGCCGGGTTCACAAGCTTTACCTGATCCCCCATGATGCGCCCTATCGTGCCGCGGAGCAGCGGATAGTGCGTGCAGCCGAGCACCAGAGTATCCACATACTTTTCCTTCAATTCCTGCAGATAGCGCGCCGCCATTTCATCCGTCACGCTGTCGTGAAGGAGCCCCTCTTCGACGAGCGGCACAAACATGGGGCAGGCCTTCTGAAACACACGGAGCCCCGGAGCCAGGCTCTCGATTACCTTCGGATATATTTCCGAGGATACGGTGCCCCTGGTGCCGATGACGCCGATACGCCCGTTCTCGGTCGCACGCACGGCACTCAGGGCGCCGGCGTAAATCACGCCGATCACCGGGATATCGTTCTCCTCTGCGAGGGTTTTAACGCGTGGGAGCTCGCCGTGTTGCAGGCAATTACGATTGCCTTGACGCCCTTGGTCTTTAAGAAGCGCACAATCTGCCGCGAATAGCGGATGACCGTATCCCGCGATTTTGCGCCGTAGGGCAGGCGCGCCGTGTCTCCGAAGTACACCATGCGCTCGTCCGGAATCTGCCGCATCAGCTCTCTCACAACCGTGAGACCGCCGACGCCGGAATCAAACACGCCGATCGGCGCGCGCGCATCTGTGGCAAAATGCTCGCGGCGCTCCCGCTTCGGCACATAGAGTTTGACCGGATCCTGCTCGTCAAACACCCCGCCGTTCATTCAGGCCTCTCTCTCCAGCGCGAGCTCCATGAGTTCCTTGACCAGCGCCTTCTTATCCTTGCCGCGCGCCTCAAAGAGCATCGGGTACATGCTGATCGAGGTAAAGCCCGGCATGGTGTTGATCTCGTTAAAGATGACCTTGCCCTCGGCGGTCACAAAGAAGTCGACGCGGGACAGGCCGTAGCCGTCGAGTGCCTCAAAGATGCGAACCGCCGCGCGGCGAACTTCTTCCGCACTGCCTTCCGGGAGTTCGGGATCCACTACGGTCTTCGACTCCTGGCTGAAGTACTTGGCATCGTAGTCGTAGAAATCGGCCGCGGCCAAAATCTCGCCGACACCGCTCGCCTGTACCGGCCGCGCACCGCCGCCGAGCACCGCGCACTCAATCTCGCGTCCCACAATGCACTCCTCAACCAAGATGCGGCTGTCAAAACGCGCCGCCTCGCGGAAGGCCTCCGAGAGCTCCTCTCTGCCGTGTACCTTGGTCACGCCGCAGCTGGATCCCGCATTGCAGGGCTTTACGAAGACCGGGTAGGAGAAGAGGCTCTCGGTGCGCTCGATCACGGCGCACATATCCTTTAACATTTCCCGCGTCACCAGAAGGAAATCCGCCTGGGTAATGCCGAGCGAATGTACGACCAGCTTCGTAATCCCCTTGTCCATACCAACCGCGGATGCCGTGACCCCGCAGCCCACAAAGGGAATCTTTGCGAGTTTGCAGAGGCCCTGAATGGTTCCGTCCTCGCCGTAGAGTCCGTGCAGAATCGGAAACACGAGGTCTATCTTCACGCGGGTAATTGCCGCCTGCTCATGAATCATGAGGCACTGTTCCGTCGCATCCGGTGAGAGCACGGCACCGATTTTCGACTCTCTCCAGCTGCCGTCCTCTATGTCTTCGATCCGATTCACCTTGACCCAGTGCCCCTCCTTCGTGATGCCGACCAACACGAGATCATAGGCTTCGCGGTCAATGTTGTGAATGATATTGATCGCAGAGCGGCAGGAAATCTCGTGCTCCGAGGACTGCCCGCCGAATAGTACCGCAACTGTCTTCTTGCTCATCTTTTCTTTGCCTCTTTTCGCTTTCGCTTTTCTTTTCCAGAAGTTCCAGGCTCAGCTTTTTGGAGATGGTGAGCTCCTGGTTGTCAATGTGCTCGCGCATGGTGCGGCGCGCAAGCTCAATGTTCCGCGTCTTCACCGCCGTGAGTATCTGCTCGTGTTCATGGAGCAAAATCTGACGCTTGCCCGTATCCTTGATGTACTCCAGGCGATAACGATACATCTGGTCGCGCAGATTGTTCAACATCTGCACGAGTTTGTCGTTATAGGTGCCCGCATAAATCGAGTCGTGAAAGAGTTCGTCCGCCTGCGCGATTCGTATCATATCCTTTGCGTCGACCGCCTCGCGGAAGCTGACACGCGCCGATTCAAGCCGTTCGATATCGTCCGCATCCATGCGCTCCACCGCGAGTTCCACCGCAAGGTCCTCAAGCGCGCGGCGCACTTCGAGTACGTCCCGGAGGCTCTTCTCCGTGATGCCGGCTACCTCCGCGCCGCGCCGCGGTATCATGGTGACCAGACCCTCGAGCTCCAACTTGCGTATGGCCTCGCGAATCGGCGTGCGGCTCACCCCGAGCTTCTTTGCGAGCTGAATTTCCATCAGGCGCTCGCCGGGTTCCATCTCACCCTTTAATATGGCCTGCCGCAGGGTGTGAAATACGACGTCGCGAAGCGGCATATACTCATTGACGGTCATCTTGAATTCTTCCGGCATGGCGCCTCCTTCCTATACTGCGCGTTCATACGGTAGACGCGCTGACTTCTTCCGTTGAAACCGGGCGGCAGAGGAAAAATGCCGCTTCCGGAAATTGCTGTTGTCCCGCCGCGATGCAGGCAAGCGCCTTGTCCCGTTCATCCGCCGCAAACAAGGCGTAGAGCGCCGCACCGCTGCCGCTCATCGCAGCGCCGAGTGCGCCGCTCCCCGTTAGGAAGCGCTTGTAATCGATGAGCTCCGGTTTTAATTCCATGGCCGGGCGCTCGAGTGCGTTTTGCAGCGAAGCGCCGAGCAGGGTGAGATTCTGTCCGCGAAGCGCGTTCTTAAGCAGGGTTACATCGGGCTGCTCCCAGGGGGCCATGGCCGAGAGCGTGAGTGCTGCATAGACCTCCTTGGTCGAACTGCCGAAGGGCGGTTTCACCACGACCAGTTCACAGGGAGGCAGGGGCGGCAGGGGGGAAAGCTGTTCTCCGATCCCCTCCGCAAGCGCCGTGCCGCCCGACACCAAGAAGGGCACATCCGCCCCGAGCGGCAGCGCAAGCGCTCTCAGTTCCGCATCGGAGAGCGGCAGCGCATAGAGACTTCGAAGAGCCCGGAGCACCGCCGCCGCATCCGCCGAGCCGCCGCCGAGCCCCGCCTCCTCCGGGATTTCTTTCCGAAGTTCGATCTGAACACCGCCCTTCAGCTCACAGTGCCGAAACAGCGAAAGAGCCGCCCGCACCGCGAGATTTCGCTCATCGGTCGGGAGCGAGGGGCGGTCGCAGCGCAAGCGTATGCCCTCTTCCTCGGTTTTCGTAAGGATCAGCTCATCGGCGAGACTTACGGTCTGCATGCCCGAGCGCAGCAGGTGATAGCCGTCTTCTCGCTTTCCCAGGATTTCCAAGCCCAGGTTAATCTTTGCGAAGGCCCGCGTGCGGACACACTCTCTTCCTGTCTCCATTGCCCTTCCCCTATCTGTATCTTCTGCTTTGCGCCGAGTTTCGTCTTTTGTATACAAAACTTCAGCGCTGTATAAAAAGGCGGCACTGAGGCGCGCCGCCCGCACGGTTCCACTGCTCTTTGATTTTCTCGGCCGCGGCGAGTCCTGCCCGGTTCTCCGGCGCGACACGTATCTGTGCCTCCCGAAACCCCAGTTCCTCCGCGGCGTAACGAAGGGCCGCAAGCCCGGCTTCCGTCGCATAGCCCTGTCCCCGCTGTTCGCGCCGCAGTGCGTATCCGAGTTCCGGAGGCTCCGCCGGCGAAAATCCGACCAGGCCGAGGAACTGCGCCTCGCGCGCTTCCCTCGTGCGGCGAAACAGCGCCCAAAGGCCGTAGTCGAAAAACGCATACTGCGTCTCGATGTAGCGCCGCAAAAAAATCCGCCTCTTTGAGGCCCTCCCAGTCGCCGCCGAGAAAACGGCTCTCGCGTTCCGAGAGCTCGAACTGCCCAAGGGCCGGAAGATCCTTCATCGAGAGTTCGCGGAGAAAGAGTCGCTCCGTCTCCGCAATCGGCGCGGGGCGGCCGCACTTTCGGCAAGCCGCCCGAAGGAGCAGACGCTCGGTCACCGCCTCCCAATCCGTCACATTGACATCGCCCCGCCAGGGCTCATCCGAAACGCTTACGCTTACGCGCTCTCCGTCTTCGAGCGGAACCTCATACGTTTTTCGTCAATACTCGATTTCCGGCAGCTTCTCCGGCTCGGGGTAGCTCTCCCCGAAGGTCTCCGCCGTAACGCTCTTGATTCTCTGATCCTTCAGCGGCTTATCCGCCGCATCGGTCTCGGTGCAGGCAATGCGATCCAACACATCCTCGCCCTCAATCAGCTTGCCGAAGGCCGCATAGCCGCCGTCCAGATGCGGCGCTGCCTTGTGCATGATGAAGAACTGGCTGCCCGCGGAATCCGGAATCGAGGTGCGCGCCATCGAAATCACGCCTCTCTCGTGCTTAAGTCGTTCTGCACGCCGTTCTGCTTGAACTCACCCTTAATCACATAGCCGGGGCCGCCCTCGCCGTTGCCGATCGGGCAACCGCCCTGAATCATGAAGCCTTCAATGACGCGGTGAAAAATGATGCCGTCATAAAAGCCCTTCTTCACGAGATCCAGGAAATTGTTGACCGTGGTCGGTGCAATCTCCGGATAGAGCTCCACCTTCATAATGCCGCCGTCTTCCATGGTAATTGTTACGACCGGATGTTTCATTGTAAGCTTCCTCCTTGTGATTGTATCTTCATAAAAACATAGCCCTATTATAGCGGGAACTTACACACTTGTCCATTGGGGGAAACGAGACAAGAAAAAGGACAGACTTCTCATGAAGTCTGTCCTCTGCTTGCCTCTGTTTTTCTTTGCTTCACGCATGCTCGCGCACAAGCTCCTTGTATGCCGCGCGCAAAGCCGCGAGCGGCAGGCCGACCACATTGCTGTACTCGCCCTCAATCCTCTCGACAAAGCAGGCAAAACGCCCTTGAATGCCGTAGGCGCCGGCCTTGTCCATGGGCTCGTCGCTGTCAACATAGGCCTGAATTTCGTCCTCCGTCATCGGTGCGACATGAACCCGGGTTTCCGCCGCAAAGACCCGCTCCTTGTTCTCTCCGACGAGGAGCAGCGCGACACCGGTGTAGACCTCATGCGCCCTGCCCTGCAAACTGCGAAGCATCTTGGCCGCCTCGGTCCTGTCCTCCGGTTTTCCGAGTATCACACCGTCCCGCACGACCACGGTATCGGCGCCGATTACCAGCGTTCCGGCCGCCTCCGTCGCGGCGACTAAGCCCGCCTTTCGCCGCGCAAGTTCCTGCACAAAACGCGCGGGATCCCGCTCCGAAGAATGCTCATCCGCTTCGCTCGGCTGCACGCCCGGGCAGAGCCCGAGCTGGCGGAGCAGTTCCAGGCGACGCGGCGAAGCCGAAGCCAGCACGATTTCTCTGTCTTCGAGTCGCATCAGCGGAGTACCTGGTCGCCGTCCTTTGCGACCACATGGGTCTTCACACCGAGCTGACGCATCCAGCCTCTCACCTCAAGCGTGCGCCAGTTGCCGCTGTTTAAGCCGCCGCCGTTATTGTTCTCCCAGAGCCAAATCGGCGTGGGCCAGAGGCAGATGGTCGGCTTGACCACCTCGTAGACATTGCGCCCCACGCCCTGCTGACCGTGGTGTGCCATCTGCACGATGTCCGCCTGCAAAGCGCCCGGGTTGTTTGCATATTCCGCGACCAGCTGGTTGCCCGCCTGCACACCCATATCGCCGAGGAAGAGCACTCTGCGGCTGCTGACATCCAGACGATACGCAACCGAAGAATTGTTGATCGAGTTCACGCTCGAGAGATAGGGATCGTTCATGACATTGACGGTCACATCGTCGATTGCGATGTTATCGCCCTTGTGAACGGTGTGTCTCGCGCTCTCCGGCAGGGTCTCGATTGCGCTGCGGCACTGTGCTACCATGTCCGCGCGGTATGCCTCGTTCGTGTTGTACCACTCCTGCGGCTGGAAATTATAGTAAATCGCATCGATCGTGATGCCGCTGTTCGTATCCTGTAAAATCTTGGTCAGCGCGCCCACATGGTCCGAGTGCGGGTGCGTGATAAACCACGCGCTCACGCGGCCGCCCTTTGCGCGAAGCACTTCTTTCAAATGCTCGGTGTCATGCTCGGTGCCGCCGTCAAAGACTATGACCTTGCCGCTCTTGGTGGTCACGACAAAGCTCATCATCTGGCTTGCCGAGCGCGGTGCGACCAGCATGAGCTCATCGCCGCCGAAAAGCGTGCTCGTGACAACCTTGACCTCCCCGGTATTCACACCGGAGCCGTGGGATGCAACCGCCTGGGTCACAGTCGCAGTCGTGCTCTCCGAAACCCCGACCGCGCTCTGATCGACTACCGTGCCGCCGTCGGCAGCGGTTTCCGCCTGCACAGCCGCCGTTGTTGCCGCGGAAGCACCGCGCTGCAACACATCCGCGCGCACCGTTCCCGCCGCAAACGTCAATAGAGCCAGAGTCAAAGCCGCCGTGCGGCGAAGTAATTTTCTCATGTTGTCCTAGCCTCCTGAATTTAGTCTGCGTCCGGCGTAAACAGGCCGGTGCGGTCACCTGTGTACTTGCCGCCCGGGACCTTTGCCTGTCCGTCCGTCAGCGTGACAATGTTTGTGCCGTCGTACTGCGAGAACGGCACCACTGCTTCGTTCGATCCCGCCGGAATCGTCATGCTGACCAGATAGAGTTCCGGCGCGAGGATATCTGCCTCGCGGAACACCTGAATGTTGACCGCATACTTCTGATAAAGACCGCCGTAGCTCTCCTCCGTGCTGCGCGCAATCGAGAAGTCCTGATCCGCACAGGCATCGTTGAAAGCGCGAATCAGCTCATTGGCATAGCGGACACCGTCCTCTCGGTCGCCTCGTTCTTAAGCGGCCAAAGCAACGTGACGGTCTTGCTGTCCTCGTCCACAACCGTATCGATGTACGCGGAGAGCGGGTACGCGTCCGCGTCCTGAATCAGCTCCTCACAGGAACTCTGCGCCTCATCGAAGTCGAGCTTAATGTCATCGTGAATCACCGCATCCGGTGCGGATTCCCGCTGTGCCGCCGCCGCGGAAGCCTGCGCGGACTCCGTGAGTGCGCCCCGCTTCTGTCCGCAGGCAGAGAGCAGTGCCGCCGCGCCGAGCAGCGCCGCAGCCGTGGTTCTTAACAAAACGCTTTTTGTTTTTCTCATGATTTGTTCACCTCTGTTTACTCAATCCGCATTATATAGAACGCCAAGCTATTTTAACAGCATTTTCCCTACTTTGTCAGAAAAGCTTAAAGTTTCACCCTTGCCAAAGCCGATACGACGTGGTAAATTGTTCAATATCGGAGGTGAAAACAAAAAAATGAACAAAAAGCTCTCACAGCGCATCGACTGGATGATTACGCTACTGCCCTTTCTGCTGATTCTGGCACTCTGCCTGACCTTTTTCACCGCGCCGGAGGCCTCCGGCGCCGCGCTGAACGCCTTAAGAAGCTTTCTCGGCGAGGAATTCGGCTGGTACTACCTGCTCCTGGGTCTCGGTATCTTTTTGCTGACGCTCTACCTCGCTTTCGCGCTTCGGCGACATTCGCCTCGGCGGCGAGCGCCCGCAGTACTCCTTCTTCCAATGGGGAAGTATGATGTTTACGGCGGGTCTCGCGGCGGATATCCTGTTTTACTCGCTCTGCGAGTGGATGATTTACGCCGAGGACCCGCATGTGCAGTCGCTCGGCGAAATCCAGGACTGGGCGGGCAGCTTCCCGCTCTTCCACTGGGGACCCGTCCCCTGGGGCTTTTATCTGGCGCTCTCGGTCGCCTTTGCCTTCATGATTCACGTTCGGAAGCGCAACAAGCAGAAGTACTCGGAAGCCTGCCGCGCGCTCTTAAAGCAGCACACCGACGGCATTCCCGGACGTCTCATTGACCTGATTGCGGTCTTTGCGCTGATTGCCGGCACGGCGACCACCTTTGCGGTCTCCGCCCCCCCCTGCTCTCCGGCGCGGTCTCTGTGATTTTCTCGGTCAATGACAGCACGGCGCTAACCATTTCGATTCTGCTCTTTATCTGCCTGGTCTACACGGTCTGCGCCTACTTCGGCATCCACGGCATCTCGATCATGGCAGCCTCCTGCACCTGGCTTTTCTTTGCGCTCCTTCTTTATGTGCTCTTCCTCGGCGGCATGCCGCGCTACATTCTGGAGACCGGTCTCTCCTCGATCGGCAATGTCGCGCAGAACTTTATCTCGCTCTGCACGTACACGGATCCGCTTCGGAAGACCGGTTTTGCCCAGAACACGACCATCTTCTACTGGGCTTACTGGATGGTCTGGTGTGTCGCAACCCCCCTTCTTCATCGGCAGCATCAGCCGCGGCAGAACCATACGCGAACTGATTCTGGGCGGCTATGCGGCGGGCCTCCTCGGCACCTGGATTTCCTTCATTGTGCTCGGGAACTACGGTCTTGGCTTGCAGCTGCTCGGCAAGGTAGACTTACTCGGCATGTATGAGCAGAGCGGCAATCTCTACGAGACCATACTCACGATACTCCGCACCCTGCCGGGCTATCGCTTCGTGCTGATACTCCTGGTGCTCGCGATGATTGCCTTTTACGCAACCTCCTTTGACTCGATTGCCGTGGTCGCGAGTGCCTATTCCTACCGCGAGATGGCGAGCGATGAGGAGCCAGACCGGAGACTCAAGCTCTTCTGGTCCGTCCTCTTGATTCTCCTGCCGATTGCCCTCCTCTTCTCGGAGAGCTCCATGGCAAATCTGCAGACCGTCTCGATCATTGCGGCCTTTCCGATCGGCTTTATTATGATACTGATCCTCGCCTCCTTCTTCCGGGATGCCTCGGACTACCTAAAGGAGCAGGAACAAGAAAGAAACGCGAAAGAGCGCTGAGCAGACCGAGAATGTCCGAACAAAAAACCACCCCCGACTACGCTAAGGGGGTGGTTTTTTGCTACTGCGCGGAACCTTCGGGCGAAGCGGGCTGCAAGTCTACGATAACCAGTTCCGGCCGATTGAAAATCCGCGGGACTCTCGTCGATTCTCTCGCGAGACCGCGACTCACAATCATTTGACCGTCCGCGAACCTATATTGCCCGCCGGCATATTTGGGAAACCAGCCCTCATCCGGCGCAAACACACCGTTCAAAAGATAGGGTATCCTCCACTGTCCGCCGTGTGCATGTCCCGAGAGCACCAAATCAAACTTGTATTTTCGATAAAGCTTGATATACGAGGGGCGATGCGCCAACAAAACGGAAAATAAATGACTGTCCCTCTCTGTTTGGATTTCGTTTAATTGCGTGTAAAGCACCTCTCCGGCATCGCTGTAGTACGCGGCATCCGGATCGTCGATTCCGCTGAGACTGATGCGCTGTCCCTTGATTTCAATCGTCTTTGTTTTTCCGTCCAAAATCTCAACCCCGTATTTTCGCAGGGTGTTCAGCATCTCGTCGACGCGAAGGCTCCAATACTCATGGTTGCCGGTCACATAATAGCAGGGGTATTTGTCGGCAATTGCCGCCAAAAAAATCTCGGTGTTTCGGTCCGGCAGCCCGTCGTCGAAAATATCGCCGCCGAGGAGCAAGAGATCCGGCTTCTGCTTCTCAATCGCATCAACCAGCGTTCTTTGCCCCTTCCCGTAGCTGCAGGAATGCAAATCCGTAACCAAGGCAATGCGGACGGGCGCACCGATCTTTTCGCTTTGAACGGTATATCGCACGGTCTTCAAACGTACATCAAACGCGAGGAGCAGAAAGAGCAAAACGAATACGGCCGCCGCGAACTTCGTCCGGCGTTTCCGCGCTCTACTCCCGTGCCCTTGCCGAGACGCCGTCTCAGCCGGCCCCTTTGCCTTTGCGGACTTGTCTGACATAGTACCCCTCCCATTCCGATTGATCCCTCATTCTCTCCGCGGTTCCGCCCCTCGTCTTACATGACGAGGCCTGAGCCGCATCCCATGTACCGGAGAAATCGCAAGCCCCGCAAAAAAGGCGCCGCAGTCTTCTGCGACGCCTTTATAATCTCACTGTTTTGCGTACTCTCTCCTTACGCCAGTACCGCCTCGTACTTCTCAGAGACCTTCTTCCAGTCGAGCACCTCGAAGAATGCCTTCACGTAATCCGGGCGCAGGTTCTTATATTTCAAGTAATACGCATGCTCCCAGACATCGATGCCGAGTATCGGGACAAAAGCCCTTGCCCTCCATGAGGGGGTTATCCTGGTTTGCGCTCGCAGAAAGCTCGAGCTCTCCGTCCTTGTTTGCCGAGAGCCATGCCCAGCCGGAGCCGAACTGGCCGACCGCCAGCGCCGTGAGTTTTTCCTTCAACGCCTCGAGAGAACCGAAGTGCTTCTCAATGGCAGCGGCGAGCTTTCCCTCCGGCGCACTGTTCTTGTCCGGGCTCATAATCTCGAAATAGAGGTTGTGGTTATAGTAGCCGCCGCCGTTATTCCGGAGTGCCTTGCGGCTCGCCTCGTCCTTCACCTCATCCAGGGAAGAGAGAATCTGCTCCGCGGAGCTCCCCTGAAGGCCGGCAGCCTCAACCGCCGCATTGAAGTTCTTGGTGTAGTCGCGTGATGCTTGGAGTAGTGGGTCTCCATGGTCAGTGCGTCGATGTGCGGCTCCAGTGCCGCGAAACTGTAGCTGAGTTTCACCTGCTCAAACATAGTGGGCTCCTTTCGTTGTATCCTTTTGTTAGGAATCATTCTTGTTATTACCACTATAACATATCTCGGCCGACTTGCAAGCAAATTCCTACTAATTTACTGGGAATTTATCGTTTGTTCGCTTTCCGCCTCGCGTTTCCGCCCGCGCTCCGCCGCGACAATGTAGATGGGCCGCCCCTTGACTTCCTCAAAGAGAACACCGATGTACTGTCCCATGATGCCGAGGATCAAAAAGAGCACCGCGAACATAAAGCAGATCACTACGATGATGGTCGTATAGCCCGCCGGCGCGCCGATGCGCACCTTCATCACAATCGAGTAGATTAAGAGAATGAGTCCCAGCAAGCCGGAGGCAATCCCGGCATAGATGCCGAGCCGCAGCGGCAGGTCCGAAAAGCTCATGATCGTGTTCATCGAAAAGCGAAACAGTTTGGCGAGCGAGTACTTGGACTGCCCCGCCGCGCGCTCTGCCGCCTCATACTGTAGCGCCGTGCTCCGGAAGCCGAGGCTCTGCACATAGCCGCGGAGAAAGCGCACCCGCTCCCTGTAATCGCGCCGCAACACCTCTGCCGCACGCGCCGAGACCGCAAAGAAATCCGAGGCGTTTTTCTCAAAACGCGTGCCGCTCAGCGCATTCATCACACCGTAAAAGGCGGAGGAGGTGAGATTTTTAATGATGCCCGCCGAGCGATTTGCGGTTCTCACCATGCTGATCACGTCAAAGCCCTCGTCGAGCTTCGCAAGGATAGCCGGGATGCACTGCGGCGGGTGCTGTAAATCCGCGTCCATGCAGATGACCGCCCCCTCCGCATAGTCGATGCCCGCAATCATCGCGGCTTCGTGCCCGAAGTTCCGCGAAAAGTGAAGCACGCGCACGCGCGTATCTTCCGCCGCAAAGCGGTCCAGTATCTCTGCGCTCCGGTCTCTGCTCCCGTCGTTCACAAAGAGGAGGGTGTAGTCCCTGCCGCTCTCCCGGAGCACCTCCGTGAGGCGCTCGTGGCAGAGCGGCAGCGCCGCCTCCTCATTGTAGACCGAAACCACGACGGTCAGCATTTCCGTTCTCTCAACCATAAATCTCTATCCCCGTGCTCTCGTGGGAAGGACGCCGCTCTTCCTTCGGCGGGAGCTCCATATAATTTCCGTAAATCTTCGTGAGTACCTCGTCGTAGTGCTTCGGGATGCAGAGTGTGCAGTCCTCGAAGCGAATCTGGATGCGCTCCTGCGCAACCGCATCCGGCAGGCGTATGTCGATATAGCCCGGATCGTAATTCGAGTAGTACCACTCCGCCGTCTGCTTCTTGTTGGCCCGCCGCGCAACTTTTTCCTGAAGCGCAAAGAGCTTCCGCATGGGCAGGAGTTTCCCGCACTGCTGCCGAGGAACACCGCCCCCTTCTGCCCGATTCCGTACTTCCGATAATTGAGCTTGCGCCGGTGTCCCATGGCGAGGGCGTAAATCGCCTTTTGCTCCACCAGGGTGTGCGCGCCGGCCTTACCGTCCGGCAGGCGGTCCAGGATGAAGATGTCCACCCAGAGATGATTTAGCTTCTCCTCGTAGAAAGCCGTCTCTTCGTCCGGTTTTCTGCGCCGCGAATACTCGTAAATGATGCGCGGCGTAAAGTCATAAAAACGTCTGCCGCCCTGAAAGCTGTCCGGAAAGAGGAGCTTCATCCCCTCGGGCAGTTCGCGCGGCGCCACCTTTCGGAACGCCTCCCAGTGGTTTCTCGTCATCACGATATCCGCGTCGTCGTCCCAGGGGATGAAGCCGCCGTGACGGATCGCACCGAGCAGCGTCCCGGAGTCCAGAGCATAGGAGATTCTGTACTTTTCGCAGATTCGGTGAATCTCTTTCAAAATCTTCAAATTCGCTTCCTGCACTGCCTGCAGGCCGTAGACATTGTTCATGGGACGACACTACTCCTTCTTCTCATAAAACACATTCAACTGTTTGCTCTCCAAGAGCCTGAGCGCCTTGCGTATGCGCGCGGCGTCGTGATACGAGAGCGTTTTGACCAGGATCTCATCGCTCTCGGCGGCATAATTTCGCGCGACCTCTCGCATCGCGACGAAATTTTCCTTCCGATAGGGTGCCATGTGGATTTCATGGGCCGTTGTAAGCACATTGCCGAGGCAAAAGAGCAGCAGCGCACCGTACGCAAGCCGTCTTGCACGCTTTGTTCCGCTCTCCCGTGCCGAGAGGAAAAAAATCAGCAAAAGCCCCAGCATGCCGACCTGGTACTGGAGGGCATAGCGCGAACTCATGCCGTAATTTTCCCGGAGGAAAATCCAGCGCGAAGCCGTGACCATCATATGATTCAAAAAGCCCGAGCCGATTAAGCATAGCGGAAACATGCTGCGCTCCTTCTCTATGAGCTTTGCCGCACGCCAAAACGCGAGCGCGTAGAGCGCGAGGACCGAAAGCCCGAGCAGGGTAAACACAAAGTCGGGAAGGCTTCCCGCACTCTCCTGTCCGATGACCGTCGAGGCAAAAGAGCGAACAAAGAAGCGCGGCAGGAGGAGCGGCCTACTCCGCACAACCGCAAAAATCGACTCGCTCGTCGCGCCGTGTCTCTCTTCGACCGAGAGGCTGCGGCTTATGAAATAGAGCCCGAAGGGCAGAAGCACCGCAATCACCCGAAGCGCACTCTGCCGAAAGTCCCGCCGAAAACGAAGCACAATCACAAGTTCCGCAAGCACGGCGGTCAGCGCATAAATTGCGCAGTAGGGGCCGGCAAAAAAGAGGATTGTGAGCGAGGGCAGCCAGAGCAGACGCCGTGCCGCCTTCCTGTCCCCGGTCTTTTGCAGCAGGGCGTCGAGACTCAGGTAGTGGCAGAAAAAGAGCGCAAAGGCCGCGAAGTGTACCCAACCCGAGCCGTTTGTCAGCATCTCCCACTTATTCAGGGAAAAGACGAGCAGAATGAGGAGCGCGCTCACCCCGACCGGCAGCCGCTTTTTCTCGCAGTAGCGCCCCAGCAAATAGGCGTTCAGTGCGAGGAAAAAGGCGCCGAGCATCATATCGAACATGGTGCTGTAGTGAAAGAAGCGAACGTTCACGATGCGTTCCAAGTAGTTGACCGGAATCCGGGTCAGAACATCGCCGTGCAAATAGGGCGATAAACTGTATACATTTTCCAGATAGCTGTTCACAAGGCGTATGTAGTCCGTGTAGACCACATCGGCGGTCGCACTCCTAAGATAGGCCGTCAAAAAGAGGGAAGCCGAAGAGCGGCAAAAGCCGCACCGTCATTTTTCTACCCATCGCTCAGTCCTCGGTTTCCGTCTCAAAGTGCACAAGCATGGCAAGCGGCGTGCTCCCCCGTTTTTCCGCCGCATTCGCAACGATAAAATTCGTCGAGAAGCTCAGGCGGTTCAGACTCCAAGGTGTCGCTTCGATAACGAACTCCGTCTCGTTCTCCGTGAGCGGAAAGCTCTGTTCTCCCGCCTCCGTGCGGACCGTGATTACTTCATCGCCCCGAAGTGTACCGGGGTAGGTCACATGAACGCGAATTTTATCGCCGTCCTGCGTCAGAATGCGGAGCGCCGCGCGCTGATCCATCCACTCATCCCGGTAGTAGCCGTACTCGACCGCGCATTTCATATCGCGGACCGCCTTGGTCACATCCAGGAAGGCATCGTGCGCGGGATCTTCCGTGAGCACCAGCATGTGCGGATGGACAAGCCCGAACGAGTAGACGGAATCCACGCGTCGCACCGTGGTCCCCTGCCCGTTCCGCGCGGGATCGAAGGTCTTGAAAAAGGTGCGCTCCGTAAAGCCGTTCATCTCATAGCTCTTCCCGACGATGATGATTTCTTTCCCGAGCACCTCTCTCCCATAAGTGCCGTAGGTCACATCCGCGAGAGAATTATAGCGCGCCTGATCCGGAAAGAGATAAATTTTCGGGATAAACTGCCTGTAATACTGCTGCATCACAAGACTCAAAAAGGCGACCAGACCGAGCAGCGTAAGCGGCGCCGCATTGTCGAAGCGGTAGCGGTGTTTTGCTTCTGGATCTTGATTTCTCGCGTGACAGGAGGCCTGTCGTATTCCGTAGAGATAGGCGACCGTGAGGAGCTGAAAGGCGTAGAGTACATAAACCCAGCGGAGTTCCACGCGTATCGTGACCGCCGAAGCCGCCGCACAGCCGATCCAGAAGCCCGCAAAAAAGATGAGGTCCCGGATAAGCTTCATGCCCTCGGCCCCCCGCTTTCGGTAGCGCCGCGACAAAAAGAGCTGATAAAAGCTAATCAGGAGATAGCTGAGCATCGCGAGGTTCCAGAAGAGCACCATCACCTTGACGCGGAAGGAGTGTCCTCCCAGGGCCGCCCGCAGAGATGCTCGGGCCCCGCATTGATGCCGAGGGTGTAGAGTCCCTCAATGCCGAAATTTGTAATCGCACTCTGAAGCGTAAAGGTGTCCTTCAGGCTTGTGCCGCCGGTTCCCTCCGGCGATACCGTACCGATCATCAAAAAGCGTATGCCCTGCACCAGGAGAAAAACCCCCGCTGCCAACAGGTAGCGCTGCCACTTTTTGTCCCTGCGTACCAGCAGACAATAGAAAAACATGGGCAGGAGCACCATGTAGCGCTCGTGGGTAAAGCAGTTCAGAAAATAGGCGAGCAGCGCAAGGAGAAAATCCCTCCCCTCGCTTTTGCCGCTGAGATAGCGGTACAGGAAGTAAGCCTGTAACAGCGCAAAGAAAACACCGAGGGTTTCCATGAGTCCGAGCAGCTGCCCGATCTGGTAATAGGCAAAGTGAGAGCCGAGAAAGAGTGCGCCGACCAAAAAAGCGACCATACGGCTTCCGGAGAGGCGCTTCGCAAAATAATAGAGGAAGCTCGCGAGCCCCGCGTTCAGTAAAATATTAATCGGAACGATCCACTCCAAATGTCCGCCGATCAGCCCCAGTTCCAGCCAGGAGAGGGTCCAGTAGACAAAACGGCAGCGCGTCGAATCGAGCGGAAACGCATACTGCAAAAAGCTCTGCTCCCCCCAACAGGACCAGGTGTAGAGATCGTCCTTATAGAGGCCGCTGATGCGGAACTGCCTGTTTACAAAGAAGGCCCAGGCAATCAGCGCCGCAATCAGCAAGAGATCGCTGCGCAGGTCACGTTTGGTCTGCTTTTCTCCCATAGCTTCCCTCCTTCTTACGCCGCGCTCAGTTTGCGCGGTGGTAGCGGTAGAGCGCATTGCCCTCCTGTTGAATGATCACTTCTATGCTTTCCTCTTCCCTGAGGTAGCGGATGATATCCGCCGCGCGCTCGTGTGTCGCAAGGAACTCATCGTCCGTGTAGAGGCAGTTGATGCCCATGCGGTCCAAAAACTCCTTAAAGGCGTCCAAGCTGCGGACCAGATACACATTGCCGCCGCTGCCCTCGAGATCCGTGTAGCTCTGCACGTCACAGGGCAGGAAGTAACACTCCGGCTCCCCGGCGAACGAGAGCACACGCATGCGCGGTGCATTCTTCACATAGCGGTAGATGGGCTCCGCCCCGTCGAGTATCACAACATCGCGGACTATGCGCCCGTGCGGGTGAAAGAGAAAGGCTCTTCCGCCGTAGCCGCTGAAGCCCCGCGCGCCCGCCCAGTTGGTGAGGCAGAGCATGAAAAAGGCAAAGGCAGATGCCGGCGCAAGGGCTAGGGTGAGCGCCCGACTCTCCTCCTTCCAGCAAAGGAAGGCGCCGATTAGAAGGAGGAGGTAAAAGAGTCCGTAGTAATTGCCGTCAATCTGATGCAGGCGTTCCAGCGAAAGGAGGAGTAAGCCTCCCTGCACCGCGAGGAGACAGCCGAACAGTGCCGCCGCACGCGCGTCGCTCTTTGGTTCCGCATCCCGCTTCTTTCCGCGGAGCAAAAGCGCCGCAAGGAGTACCGGAATCAAGGTGGTCCCCCAGGCAATGCGTATGTGCAGTCCCTCTTCTCCGATCGGTGCGAGGAAGAGGAGAAAGAGGCGGCGTACAAGTTCCGCCCCGCGCTCCGGCAGGCTCAGGGACGCGCCCGCATTCGGCAGGGTGAGTACCGCGAGCGGGTACTTGCCGTGAAAACCGAGCGCCTCGAAGACGCCGGTGAAGACCGAGACCAGCGGGTAGCCCGTTAAGTGCAAGGTGCGCGCAGTCACGGCAATCAAAGCAAGCACGGTGAAAAGCGGCGTAAGAATGAGCCCCCGCAAATTTTTTTGCCCTCGGTTTCGTTCCGCTCCTCTCCCGCCGCGTTCTCCCGCCCGAGTCTCGGCCGAAATACCGCGGTATAGAGGAGCGCTGCGAACACCAGCCCGCCCGAGAAGACGATGGCAGTCGGCTTTAACATCAAGGTAAAGAGAACGGCACTCGCAGCGAAGGCGAGCGCCTCCGTCCGCGCCCTGCCGCTCGACTGTTCCGCCGTTAGGAGTTCCCGCACGGCGATGAGCTGAAATAAAACCGTGATGAGATCGGTCTTTGCGGAGATCGAGAGGTTCATAACCCCGGGAATCAACGCCGCCGTAAAGACCAGGCGCTTTGCGCCCTCCGTCCCCAGGAGTGCACGGCCCAGGTCAAAGAGAAGCCAGAGCAGGCCGATTCCGAGGCAGAAGGAAAACGCGAGCACGGGCCCGAAGCTGTGCTCCGTATAGAGCGGAAGTGCCAGAATCTCAAGTCCCTTCGGATAGAAATACACCTGATTCACCGAACCGAGCGACTCAAAAATGCCGCGGCCGTTGTCGAGAACAAAGGGCGAGCGGAGCGCATAGCGGAGCGAGTCGTAGTCGATTGCGATGTTCATACGTCCAAGCTGCACGAGCACCGCCGTGACGGTCGCCGCCGAGAGCACGCTCTCCGTCCGGGTCTCTCGCCGTATCGTACAGTGATAGGAGAAGGCAAAACCCTTCTCTTTTGCGTAGCGGAACAGCGGCGGCAGGAAGGCCGCGCCGCAAAAGAGCAGCGCAAGGATACGCCATAGCCTTGTCCCGCCGAGGTGCAGGGCCGAAAAGAAGCCGACGAGGACTATCCATGCCGCAGCACCGAGTACGAAACCGCGTCCCGCGCGCTCTGCCGTTAGGCGTTCGCGATCGCCGAGCAGCTCCCGCCCGATGAGGGCAAGCGCCGCGAGCCAAAGTCCCGCAATGAGTACGCTGAAGAGCGCAAGGTGACGCGCCGCAAAAATAACACAAATCAGTGCATTCGCAATTCCGCGCTGACAGCTCTTAACCCGCCGCGCGGCGACAAACAAAAGCAAAAACAAAACGCCGATTTCAAGAAACATGGCGCCGGTCTCCTCCGAAGAGAACTGCGCCGCAAAGAAACCGTCGTCTCCCAGAAAATAAAAGGCGAGAGCGCTCAGCAAAAGTGCGAGGAGCAAAAGGCCCCTTGTCTTAACTCTTGTAGTCAACATAGGCACTCCGGTAGGCGCGAAGGATGAGCGCCGCAATTTTTTCCGGCCACATGCGCCGGAACATCGCGCTCTCTTCCGCCTCTCGCACATGGTTTTCGGTCAACGCCGCAGTCGCGGCGCCGCCGTGAATGCGGTAGAGCAACAGGGGACGCTCCGAGACAAACCAGCTCCCCGGCTCCGCCGCAAAGCGATAGAGCAAATCCCAGTCCAGCACAAAGCGGAGCGAAGTCGAAAACGGCGAAACGCCGAGCAAGTCTCTGCGATACGCACAACTCGGACAGACAATGGGATTTCCGAGGCGCAAGCTGAGGCGCTTGCCCGCCGTCGTGCTTTTGAAAAAAGGCAGGCGAAGCGGAAGGCGGAGCAATTTCTTAACACACTCGGCCTTACTGCGTCTCTGTATCGCGCCGTTCTTTAAGATGCGCGCATCCGAGGTAAAGAGCGCGAGGTTCGGGTACCGTTTGACCGCACGCAGCAATTCCTCCGTGTAGTGTGCGCCGTAGACATCATCCTGATGCGCGAGCGTCACAAAGCTACCCTCCGCTTGACTCAACGCAAAATTCCAGTCCGCGCCTATCCCGGGCTTTCCCTCCCGCACGCAGTAGCGGAAGCCGTACTTCTTTGCAAGATCCTTCAAAAGGCGCTCGGCGTCGCCGTGCAGAGCAGGCGCTCGGAGGGGACGCTCTGTCGAACCAGGGAGCGGAGGCAGGCTTCCAAATAAGGAGAGTCTCCGTAGGCGCAAACCGCAAAGCTATGCGTCATTTCGAAACTTCCTCCCCGAAAAAGCGATCCTCAAGCGCAAGGCAGAGCGCGTGGTAAATCGGCAGGTGCAGTTCCTGAATCTGATAGGGTCTCCTGCCGCGGCACAATCAGGGATACATCCGCAAGCTTTGCGAGCGCACCGCCGGTCTTTCCCGTGAGCGCAATGACCTTCAGGCCGAGCGCCCGCGCAGTCTCCGCCGCGTTCAGGAGATTCTCGGAATTGCCGGAGGTGCTGATGGCGAGCAGCACATCGCCCTCCCTTCCGTATCCGTAGACTTGCTGTGCCATGGCAAACTTCCAGTCCGTGTCATTGCCGAAGGCACTGGTCAGCGCGTCGTGCCCGGTGATTGCAATGGCGGGAAGGGCCCCTTCCAACATCTCCGCGAGACGCTCACCGCGTGCGCCTCCCTGCTCTGTCAGTTTCTTCCGAAATGCCTCCGGCACCCCTGCGCCGAAACGCGAAGCTCTTCATGAGCTCCCCGACCATATGCTCGCTGTCTGCCGCACTGCCGCCGTTTCCGCCGACCAACAGCTTCTTGCCCGCCGCAAACGAAGCGCGAAGCAGGGCCTCCGCGCGATACAGTTCTTCCCGCAAACCTTCCAGCTCCGGGTAACGCGTGAGCAAGAGCTCTAAATTTTTTTCTCTCCATCATCTCGCTCCTCTCTAGTCCATCCCAACAGTGTACCAAAAAAATCCGAGCTCGTCATATTCCGAATCTCGCCCCGCGCTGCGGCGCGAATATAAACAAGAAAAGCCGCAGGGCTTCTGCCTGCGGCTTACTTTCAAATGGAGATGGAGGATTCGAACCCTTGACCCCCACGTTGCGAACGTGGTGCTCTCCCAGCTGAGCTACACCCCCACGGGATTTGAGCGGTACTACCGTACCAACGGAATTATCTTACACCCAATCCCAAATCTTGTAAAGCTTTCTTTCATTTCCTTACAAGTTTATTTCGTCTTTTTTCCGATGATTTCGGTAACCAAGGTCTTCAACACTTCAATCATGCGGTAGAAGTCCGTGACATTCAAATACTCGTAGATGCCGTGGTAATTCTCGCCGCCGGTCGAGATATTGGGGCAGGGGAGCCCCATGAAGGAGAGCTTTGCGCCGTCCGTGCCGCCGCGTATCGCAACCGTGCTCGGCGTGATATCGTGCTTCCGGAACGCAGCTCGCGCGGTCTCGATTAAATACGGATAGGGCTCTACCTTTTCCTTCATGTTGTAGTAGCTGTCCTTCACCTCCGCCGTGAGCTTCGCCTCGGTGTTCGCATACTTTTCGTTCAGCTGATCCGCGACTGCGAGGAAGGTCTTCTTCATGCCCTCGAACTTCTCGCGGTCGTGCTCGCGGATGATGTAGCGGAGCTCTGCGGAACTCTCATCGCCCTTCATCTGGCAGAGGTGGAAGAAGCCCTCAAAGCCCTCGGTGTTCGCCGGGGTGCAGGGCGGCAGGAGGGACTGGAACTCCATGCCGACCATGACGGCACTGACCATCTTGTTCTTCGCGGAACCCGGGTGTACATTCACGCCCTTGATGTGCAGGTAACCGGAAGCCGCGTTGAAGTTCTCGTACTCGATGCCGCCAATCTCGCCGCCGTCCACCGTATACGCGACTTCCGCGCCGAAGTTCTCGACATCAAAGAACATTGCGCCCTCGCCGATCTCCTCATCCGGCGTAAAGCCGATCAGAAGTTCGCCGTGGCGGTGCTCCGGATTTGCCTTAAGGTACTCGACGAGCGCCATAATCTCCGCAATGCCGGCCTTATCGTCCGCGCCGAGCAGGGTGCTGCCGTCCGTGACCAGGAGATCGTCTCCCTTTGCAAGTTCAAGCTGCGGGAAGGTCTTCGGCGCAAGCACCTCACCGTGCCCAAGCTCAATGATGCCGCCGTCGTAGTTCTCAATGAGGCGCGGCTTCACATTCGTATCGCTCGCCGCAGGCGAGGTGTCCATGTGTGCGATGAGGCCGAGTGCCGGGGTCACCGCATTTTCCGCCTCCGTCAAATTCGAGGGAATGCGCGCGTAGACATAGCACTTGTCCGTGAGGCGCACATCCTTCGCGCCGAGCTCCTTTAAATCCGCCTCGAGCTTACGCGCAAGGTCGAACTGCTTCTCGGTTGAGGGATGAGTCCCCGATTCTTCCGAGGACTGGGTATCTATTTTGATATAAGAAATGAGTCTTTCCAGTGCATCCATACCGCTGTCTCCTTCTTTTCAAACAAAGTCTGTTACAATCCCATCCTACACGATGGGTTTCAATAACTCAACACCCCCTCGCACACTCCCGTCAGGCCACAAACTTCAAATAGTAATAGAGCGGGTTTGCGAGCTCAAGTGCGCGAATGCCGAGGTCCAAAAACACCGGCGCGCCGATCAGGCTAAGGAGTAAGAGCGGCAAGAGGAGGGCAATGAGCAAGCTCCGTTTGCCGCGCGTCAAAATACCGATTGACATCGCGAATAAGAGGCAGAGCAGATTCAGGAGCAAAAGCGCTGCGATTTCCCGCGCCGGATGTCCGAAGAGGCCGCCCGCAAGAAGCAGCGCCGAAAAGGCGAGGGAGGCAAGCCCCTGTACCGCGATGAGATAGCGAAACGCATAGCACCTCTGTGCCGCACGCGGTACAAAATCAAACATGCCCTGTCTCAGGTCCTCCAGATAATAGAGCAGCGCGACAAAACTCATGAGCAAAAGCCAGAGCGCTCCCATGCCGCGAAGCGGGGCGCGGAGATAACTCACCGCCGCAGCCTCTCTGCCGCCCTCGTTTACATAGGAGATCAAATCGCCGTCGATTTGAATCTCCGCATAGCGCGCCGCAATTTCCTTCGTAAACGCGGGATCGTCCGGGTTGCGCGCAAAGTTCTCCGCGAGAAAACGGCGGTAAATCTCATAGGAAATCGTCGGAAAAAGCGCACGGTATAAGTTCTCGCGGGACAGTTTGACGACGGAACTATCCTCCCGCTCCAATACGGTGACCAACCATAGATTCTTTCCGGCTGTCATGCGCTCCACCCGCGCTTCGAGGTCCGCAGGCAGTATCCAGGCCGCATCCAGTTTCCCCGCGCGGAGCAAATCCCGCGCGGCGCTCTCGCTCTTTACGCTGCGGTAATGCAGCACGGACTCGCTTTGCAACAGGTTCTCGGCGATTGAAGCCGCGAGCGGGGAGCTTTTCCCCTCCTTCTCTTCCGCCACAATGCCGATTTCAAGAATGCCGCTTTTTTCCCGGCTTCCCGCGCGAATCAAAAGACCCATGAGCGGCAGGAGCAGAAGGAGCACCAGAAAGCTCTTCCGCCGAAAGAAACGCTTGCAGAGCAGATATTCCCAGCGAAGAAACTGCCTCATCTCTCCCTCCTTCCCGCCCGCAAAACACCCGCGAGCATGAGAAAAACAAGCGCCCAGAGGAGCAACACGGCGCCGGGACGAAAAAGTGTGCCGAACGCCTCACCCGCAAGGAGCCGCTCCAGATAGCGAAAGCACTGCCCGCTCGGGAGCGCGCGGCTTAGCGCCTGCATGCGCGCAGGGAAGAAGGCCAGCGGATAAAAGCAGCCGGAGAGAAACGCGAGGAAGATTCCGGCAAAGAGTTGCAGAAACGCGCCGGCAAGCAGCCCCTCTGCGAGCTCGTAAAGCAGAAACTGGAGTGCGGTCGCAAAGAACAGCGCAAGCAGGAGCCCCGCAAACATTTCCCGAAGCAGCGGAAGGAGCGGAAGAAAGGCGAGGGTCTGCAAGCCGAAATAGGCAAAATATTCCGAAAGAAGCTGCGCACCGCAACTCACCCCCTCGGCCGTAAGCAAGCGCCCCAGTACCGGTGCGCGACCGGCCGCAAAGGGCAGGGCGCTTACCCCCGAGGCGAAGAGCAAAAAGCAGAGTAAGGCTGCCCGGTAGTACTGCGCGAGATCCGAACCCGCAAGCGCTACCACCGTCTCCGCATTGTAGTTTCGGTTTCGGTTTAAAACCGTGCCGAGATAGCGGAGATTGATTTCCGTCAAGAGCTTCGCATGGCGATCCCGCGCGCCGTGGGCATCAAAATAGCCCTCCGCCGCATAGATGCCCCGCTCGGTTTCCTTTAAAATGACCTCTGCCGCACTGCCCGCCTCGCGAATCAAGGCGCTGTTTAACCCCGCCTCGAGCCCGCCGCCCACATAGCGTATGGTCTTATTCTCGCCCTCCGAGAGCGCGGAGAGAAAGTCATCCGGCACTTCGAGATAGGCCTGAATCTCGCCTCGCTTTAATTTCTCGGCAGCCGCCTCTTTGTCCAGCTGTTCGTAGGAAATTGCAAGGCGGGAGCTGTCCATATTGTTCAGGATACCGAGCCCCGTCCCGAGATAGGTCTGTCCCTGCCCTCCCACAATGCCGAGTTTCAGCTTGGCGGTCCCTTCCTCCGAGGGCGCAAATAGCCGTGTCAGGTAAAGCAAAAGCAGGGCCGCCGCCACGAGCAGGAGAAGATTCGCAAGGAGGGCACCCGGAAGCGAGCGGAGCGCGCGCTTCCACTGCGCGCCGAAATAGCGCCTCATAAGAACAAGGCCTCCGCCGCCGCCGCGCTCTCCGGCTGCGGAATCTCGTGCAGCACGCCGTCCCGGAGAAACACCAGTCGATCGCAGTGCGCAAACTCCGCAAAATCGTGGGTCACAAAGAGCGCCGTGCCGCCCGCCGCCGTAAAACGCTTTAGGTAGGCATAAAACTGCGCCTTGCCCTCCATATCGAGCGCCGCGGTCGGCTCATCCAGCAAAAGAATTTTCGGCTCCCGCAACACGGCAATTGCGATCGAGAGTCGCTTCTTCATGCCGCCCGAGAGCTTTACGACGGGCTTATTCAAAAACGCCGCAGCGCCGAGGGCCGTAATCACGCCCTCCGGTGCGAGCCCGCGCGCCACGGTCGCCCTGTCGTGCCAGAGCAGTAAGTTATCAAAACCGGACAACTCCTCCATCAGCGGATTCGCCTGCGGCGAAAAGCTGACCAGCGCCCTGCGGCGCTTCGCATTCGCGAAGAGTTCCTCTTCCTCGTAGCGGAAGCTGCCGCTGTCCGGCCGCAGAATTCCCCCCAAAACGGAAAGAAGTGTGGTCTTCCCGCTGCCGTTTCCGCCGAGAATGCCCACACACAACTTCCGTTCGCCGCCTGCAGGTTAACCTCCCGCAGGACAGCGTTCTTTCCGTATTGCTTTTTAATCTGATGTAAAACCAGCATTGATTACTGCATCATACCCGATGCCTTCAGGGACTGCTCGAGCATATCGAGGTAGTTGCTCGGGATATCCGTCTGACGGAGCTGTCCCAGATAACCGCTCCAGTTCGCGCCCTTCATGAATGCCTCGAACGCCGCATCATCCGAAACGTCGACAATGTCGCTCGGTGCGCTCGGCTCCTCGCCGCCCTCGCCGCGGGTGGTATCAATCGCAATCGTGACGTACGGCGTGTCGCCGCTCTTCAGGGCCACCGTGCCATTGGTGCTCTTCGCGGTCTCCGCGAGATCGAAGTCGATTGCAAATGCGCTGAGATCCATCATCGAGCTGCTGCTCTCGCTCTCAAGGCGAACGCTACCCTTTGCGGTAAGCTCGCTCTTCTTGAGTGCCTCAAGATCAAGCTCGTCGAGCGTAAGAACCGCAACCTTCGAACCCTCCTGGGTGAAGGTGAACTCACCGCTCATCTTCTTGCCGTTGTTCTTGCCCTTGCCGTCCACGCGGAACAGCTCGTTTCCGTCCTCGGAGAAGGTGATCTCGGAAGCGAACTCCTCGCCCTTGTTCGGTGCCTTCATCGTGAACACATAGTTCTCGCTGGCATTCGCGTTCTCAATGCGAAGCTCTCTTGCGATGACCTTGTCGCCCTCGCCGAGCCAGATGGTGGAAACGAGCTTGCCCTCAAGCTTCTGCTCCCCTTCCTTCTCGAGAGACTCCTTGAACTTCTCGTACGTTTCCTCATCGGTGCTTGCCTTGATGATATCCGCAAGATTCTGGTCGTTCTTTGCGGTCTCGACAATCTTCTTGCCGAGCTCGGTCAGCTGCTCGCCGTCGAAAGTAACCTCAAGCTTGGTTGCGTTGACGGTGTAATCGCCGACCGTCACATCTTCCTTGGACTCCTTGACATCCTTCGCAGCGTCCGTGATGATCTTCGTATAGTTGGTCACGAGCTCGTCGAGCTTCTTGCCCTCCGGGAGTTTCTTATACTCGCTCATCATCTCGCCGAAGCTTGCGCTGTCGCCGAGCACGCTGCCCGGGATGTGCATGTACTTATCCGCGAGTTCCGGAATCTGCAGGTAGAGATCGTTGTCGGACATGACAAGGTTCATCGTGCCGAGTGCCTTGTCGTTCAGGCTGAGCGCAATGCTCTCCTCAAGCGCCGACTTGCCGATCTTTGCGCTCATCTTCATGCCGAGGGTCTTGATCCAGGAGAGGTCCGTGCCGCCCATCAACGCGCTGAGCGTGCTCTTGCCGCCGTCCTCCAGGGTAATCACGATATCACCGCTGCCGCTCTGGACCTTATCGCTCGCAAGCTTATCTCTCGTGGTCTCGTAAGCACCCGTGAACTGCGTGGTGAACTCCTTGACCTGCTTCTGCTCAGCCTCTTTGTAGCGCTGATCCGGAGAACTTGCCTTCTTTCCGCAGCCGGTTGCCAGTGCCATTGCAGCAACGACAGATGCCGCGCCGACCGCAGCTCTCTTCCATCTTCCAAACAATCTCATTGGTTTCCTCCCTTTCCGCCTAAGCTTTTAGGCCGTTCCGTTAGTATAACATATTTCTTTATTCACGGAATGTTCACAAAGCATATTTTGATTTCTTTTCGTTTTTCATAAGATATCTTCAGGAAAAGTCTGACGCAAGCGCTTCCCAGACCGCATCCATGCCGTTATGTGCGCGAATATAGGCAGAGGAACGCTCGGACAGTGTCTCCAGTGCCGTGCGGTCGCGGTATAAGCGGAGTGCCGCCGCCGCAAAGCCCGGCGCGCTGTCCTCGATCTCCATGACCGTCTCTGCCGCCGGAATGCCCTCCGCACCGATCGAGGTCGTGAGCACGGGCGCGCCGTAATAGAGCGCCTCAATGACCTTGCCCTTTACACCCGCACCGTAGCGGAGCGGCACCACGACCAGGCGGCAGTTCTCATAGAGTTCCCGCAGCCGTTCGTCCGAGACAAAGCCCAGGATGTGAATACCGTTCTCGGGGTTGTGAAGGGCTTTCAGTTCTTCCGGCACCTTGGAGCCCGCCACATAGAAATTGATCGACTCTTCCGCGCGTATCTCGGGGAATACCTCTTTCAGGAACCAGAGCACCGCATCCAGGTTCGGCGGGTGGGCAAAGCCGCCCACAAAGAGCAGCCCCTCCCGCTTCTCATAGCCGAAATCGCTCACCTCCGGGAAGCTGTCCCAGACATAGGCGGTCAGGGGCTTCACGCGTATGGTGCTGTCGATTGCGTGTATCGCCTTGCACTCCTCCTCCGAGGGGTAGAAACTGAGCGCCGCCTTACGGAGCAGCGTAAGCTCCACGCCCTTCCAGTAGGCCGAGGCCTCCCGGTGCGCCTCCTCTCCCGTCAGCTCGTACTCCCGCCGCTCACGGAGGAAGTGAAGGTCATGTCCGTAGTAGAGGACGCGGATAGACGTTCTCTCCTGAATAAAGTCAATGTACTTGCTCGCAATGTGCGGGCGGTTCAGGTAGACAAAGTCGATATCCGAAGCGTGCTTCTCAATCCAATCCCAGATGCCCTTCTGCATGGCCTCGCCGTAGAGCACCTCAATGCCGAGCTGGGTCAGCGCCGTGGTGTAAGGCTCCTCCGCCGCAAGTTGTCGCCGAGGAACTTGACCTGATAGCCCTGCTTCACAAACATCTTTAAGTACTGCCAGGTCGTGCGGCTGCCCGCGTCCTTGTCAAAGGTCGGTACATAGTGATCTACCACGAGGATGATCTTTTTGCCCTTGCTCCGCTCGCGCGCCCGGAAGGGATCCGGGTTGCCGTTATTCTCAAACTGCTCGGCAAGTTCCTTCTTCCACTTTTCTTTTAATTTCTCGGTGTTCTCAATCTGGTAGCGCTTCAAGCCCGTGCCCTGCACATCCGTTCCGTTCGAGATGCCCTCAAAGTGGATGACCACCGACTTCGGCTGATAGACCACGCGGTAGCCGTGGGCGCGCACCTCAAAGGCGAGATCCGAGTCCTCGCAGTAAGCGGGCGCATAGCGCGTGTCAAAGCCGCCGATTTCCTTCCAGAGCGCGTGGCGAATCAAAATCGCCGCGCCTGACATATAGTCGACATCCTTCACGTAGTTAAACTCCGGCAGTGTCGGGTCCTGCAGTCTGCCGTAGTTCCAGCCGGAGGCATCGCTCCAGATAATGCCGCCCGCCTCCTGAAGCCGCCCGTCCGGGTAGACCAGTTTGGATCCCGTCATACCGATGCTCAAATCTTCGTCCATCAGTTTTAAAAGCCAGGAGAGCCAGCCCTCGGTCACCTTGGTGTCGTTGTTCAGGAAGAAGAGGAACTCACCGCGCGCCTTTAAGGCTGCCTGGTTACAGTTTTTTAAAAAGCCCTGGTTGGTCTCGTTTCTCGCAATCACCAGCCCCTCCGCAAAATCCGAGAGGCGCTTGGTCGCATCGCTCGAGACATCGTCCGCGATGATCACCTCATAGGGGATGTCCTTCGTGTGCTCAAGAAGCGAGACCAGGCAGGCATAGGTGTACTCAATCTGGTTGTAGCAGGGGATGATAATCGAAACCCGGGGCGACTCGAACTGCGGGAAACGCAGCTTCCCGTGCTCGCGATAAATATCGCCGATTGCGAACTCTCCGTCTACCAGATTCTTGCCCTCCGGCGTGTGCATGAGCTTCCAATGTTTCAGCGGATGGCGCACCGCGTTCAGACGGAATAAGAGGCGCTTTCTCTCCCTGGAGCCCTTCGGGTACTTCGCGTTGAAGATTGCACTCGCCTTCCGACGAAGACGGGAGTAGAGCGTCTGGTGGCGACTCAAATACTGTAAGGTCTCCGCGAGCTGTCCGTTCTCCGCGCGGAGATCCCGTATCATGGTCTCCAGGTTCACGACGTGATTGTCCGTCAGGCGCTTTACCTCGGTGATTTTCTTAATCTCCGCATCCCGAATGCGAATCTCCTCCCAGGAGGCCGCGAGCTGCTCCCTGGTCTCCTCGAGGGTGCGCTCGGTCCGCGCGATGATCTCCGCGTTCTGCTGGGAGACAATGAAGCGGTCCAAGAAGCGCGCCTGTTCCTCGCCGGCCACGCCGCGCTGGAAGGCCGCCTCCTCTGCGGCAAAGCCTGCCGCCTCTTTTGCCGAAATGCCGAAGCGCAGCAAAAAGGCCTCTTCCGTGCCGAGCCCCAGGCTCTCGCGCTGCTGCTCGTAAAAGCTTCGAAGCGCGCGGTAGCGCACATAGCTCTTGTTGAGCGGCTTTGCAGAGACCCACTCGCAGTCGATACCTGTGAGCGGAACCTTGTCGATGCCGAGCGCTTCCGCGCCCTCCGGCACAAGGAAGTTGTCGAAAATTGCGTCTATATTATGCACCTCGCCGCCGCCGATGATACGCTGCAGTGCGCGCTCCAGCGTGTCCTCAAGAGGCTGTCCCTGCGAAAGCTCGCGGCAGAAGACGCTCGTAAAACTCTCGCCGAGCACATAGGGGAAGCAGGCGCTTGTAAGGCCGTCCGCGGTCGTTATCTCCGCATCCGCGTATTGCAAGCCCCTGTCCTCGCTCCGAAGTAACGCAAGGCGCTCCGCAAAGGCCGCAATGTGCGCATTGCCCTCGGGGGAGAGCGCCCGCTTTTCGACCCGCCGCGTGCCGTCCGCCGCCTCCCAAATAATCGTGACCAGGCGGTACGCTGCCGTCCGGTTTCGGTTGTACTTCACAAATACAGGGCGCTCCGCCGCGCTCTCTCCTCCCTTGGTCCAACAGGCGAGAAAGGAATCCGCAAAGCGCGGGTAGAGCCCGTCGCGGCAGACCTCGTTGTACTTTGCGCCCACATTGATTGCGACATAGGTCGGAAACCCGTAGGCCGGAATCACGCGGGAGAGCTCCCCGACTTCCGGGAGACGCCGCTCCGAGTAAATCGTATCCGCCAGATTTTTGAGCGGCTCCGGGAAGTAGAAGAAACCGCTTCCCCCCTCCGCTTCCGTAAGCGCCGAGAGGGCCTCGTAGCTCAGCGCATTCTCGCCGAGTTTTTGTCCCGCGAAGGCACGGACACCGTAGGCATTTTCCGCGGCAATCAAAAGGGTGCCGCCCGGGCTGAGAAGTTCCCGTGCCGCAACGAGCGCTGCCTCGCCATCGCTTCCGAGGGTCCCGTCAAAGAGGATATAGTCAAACTGCCCGGAGAGCGCCGTGCTCTGATTGCCGAGTTTTTCCTTCCAAAGTCTCAAGTTCTCCCGAGAGCTTTAAGCTTTCTTTTCGCGCCCGCAGAAGGGCAAGCGCCGACATATCCGTATCAACTGCCGTGACCGCGAGTCCCTTTCGGAGCAGAAGTGCCAAAAGGCCGCCGTCCCCGGCGCCGGCGAGCAGAAGTTTCGCGCCCGCGCGGAAGGGATACCAGTCAAGCAGGCTCTCGCGGCGATCGGAAAAGAGCTCTAGGTTTCAAGCTCCGGATTTTCGTCGAGCATGCGCGCCGTATCGTTCCCGTAGCGCTCGAGCAATTCCTTGGCTTTTTCAATTCTCTCGCTCATGCCTTCTCCTCTCTCACGGCCTCAACCTCCGAGCCCATGTCGTAAAAGCCCACGGTGTTCTTGTTCGAGATGACCGTTAAGCTCAGCACATTGTAAAGACGGTGGTACACCACGTGCTCGCCGTTCTCATAGCCGGTGCAACTCATGGAGAGCAGATATTCGCCGCCCTGCAGATTCATCTTCTGCCGGAACGAAACCGTGTAGACATCGCCGTCTTTGACCGGCTTAATCTCCGTGCCCTCAAAGAGGGTGTTGGTTCCCGTGATATCCGTCCCCTTCTTATCCCGCAGGGTGTAGGTGAAAATCGGATTTTCAATCGGCGCGTGGAAGCGAACGCGCTCCCGTATCGTGAACATCTCCCCCCTTTAAGAGGAGGTTCGTCACATTGCCGCGCGCGTCAAGGGTTCCGAAGTCCTCAAAGCTCGCTCTGCCGTCGCCGTACTCCTGCACTTCGGGATTCAGGTTCATGCGGTCTTTCATGCGCTTATCGGAGACCGTCGCTTCGACCGGTAGGCCGAGTGCCTCCTTCTTCTCTTCAATCAGTGCCTCGGCAAGCTCGTCGGTCTGGTTTGCCAATATCTTCTTATAGAGGTCCACCATCTTGCCGGCCTCGCCCTGCGCCACAAAATGACCGCGATTTAAGAGCACTACCTTGTCACAGTACTTGATGATGCTGCCCATGTCGTGGCTCACCATGAGTATGGTCGTGCCGTTCTTCATCATCTCTTCCATGCGGCGGTAGCACTTTGCCTGGGAAGAAAACATCGCCGACCGAGAGCGCCTCGTCGACAATTAAGATCTCCGGGTCCACATTGATGGCGAGCGCAAAGGCGAGGCGCACGAACATACCGGAAGAATAGGTCTTGACCGGCTGGTTCACAAAGTCCCCGATGTCCGCAAAGCGGAGAATGTCATCCATTCTCCGCTCCATCTCCTGCCGCGAGAAGCCCATCATGGTACCGTTCATATAGATGTTCTCGAGGCCGGTGTATTCGCTGTTAAAGCCCGCGCCGAGCTCCAGGAGCGCCGAAATATTGCCGGAGACTTCCGCCGTCCCCGTGGTCGGACTCAGCACGCCGGTGATGATTTTCAGTATGGTCGACTTCCCCGATCCGTTCGTCCCGATGATACCGACCGTCTCTCCCTTCTTCACATCAAAGGAGATGTCCGAGAGTGCAAGAAGTCACGGTGATAGGACTTGTGGGTCAGGCTCACGGCCTCTTTCAGGCGGTCTATCGGTTTGTCGTAGAGCTTATAAATTTTACTGACTCCCTGCACCGAGATTGCCAGATTTTTATCCATGAATCAGTCTCCTCTTTTCTCACAGCACATCGGAAAAATGCGGGCGCAGCTTGCGGAACAGGCGAAGCCCGAGTGCAAGCAGGGCAAGTGTCACCGCCCAGAAATAAAGGCTCTGCATGGGCCGCTCAAAGAACCAGTTCCCGGCTATCATGCTGTCCCGGTAACCGCTCACAATGTAGTGAATGGGATTTAATTTCAGTATCGGCAGGAGCTTCGGCGGGAAGTTCGGGAACATCTCGGGCGCCCACATGATGGGAACCAGCCACATGCCGAACTGGAGACAAATACTCACAATCTGCGACATGTCCCGGAAAAAGACCTGCACCGCCGATGTGACCAGCGTGAGCGCGAGAATCAAGACCGAGAGCGCCGCGCTGTAATAGGCGAGCTGCAGCCAGGTGATGAGCGGCAGTCTCCCGTAGCAGAAGAACATCGCAATCATAATCATGACAAAGATTGCGTGCACCAGAAGGCAGGACACGAGCTTAATGACCGGCAAAACCTCCACATTGAACACCACCTTCTTGACCAGATAGTGGTATTCCTGCAGACAGTTGGTGCCGGCATTCATCGCCTCCTGGAAAAAGAACCAGGGGACGATGCCGGGGACCAGCCAGAGCACATAGGGCACGCCGGGAATCGGCGGCACCGACTTAAAGCCGAGCTGAAAGATCATGAAGTAAATGAGTACGGTCACAATCGGTTGGACAAACATCCAGATAATGCCGAAGTAGGAGCCGACAAAGCGCTTCCGAAAATCCGCCTTGGCGAGCTCAAAGATGAGCTTCCGATTTCCGAAGAGCTCACGCAAGAGTTCCGTCATAAACAATCTCCTCAAACTCTCAGCACGGCAAGCGCAAAAATGCGGATTCCCACACAGAGATTTAAAATTACAAAGCCGTAGGGCACGAGACGCTTAAACGGCAGACCGCTCTGCAAAGCCTTGCTCTGCAGCCCGAAGAGAAAGAGCGGCAGGAGGGGCAGGAAGTATCTGCCCTGCACCCCTTCAATCCAGAGCGCATCGCGGGACGTCCAGGCGAGCAGCATCGCAAAGAGAATCCCGAAGAAACTGATGCATCCAATCAGGAGCGCATAGAAACGCGCAAAGCGGCCCGGCTCTCTGACTTCCATGTAGTGCGGCCCGAACGCCTCCTCGTCGGCAAGCGCTTCTTGCGCCGCTTCCTCTTCCCGCGTTTCGCGCAGCGTTTCCGCCGCCTCTGCGATATGTTCCGTTGTCGCAGCGGTCAGCACTTCGCCCGCCGTCTCCTGTTCGGACAAGGCCGAAAGAGCAGCTTCCGTGTTCACCTCACCCTCCGGTTCCGCAGGCGTCGCGGCCGTCGGCACTTCGCCGGTCGTCGCCGTATCCGCTTCTGTCGCGACCGCGGCCGCCTCGACTTCTTCCGCCTCGTCATCGTCCTGCCAAGCGGCTTTGCTGCCCGGCACCAATACATAGTTCTTTTCACCCGTGCTGTCCGCAACGGTCAGCGCGACCAGACCGAGCGCAAAGAGCAGGGTCTGCAGACCGGACGCCCCGAGCAGCGGGTCCAGATTGCCGAGTCGCATGCCTATCATCTCCGCGCCCCAATTCAGTAAGCGCGCCGAGAAGCTGTTCAACAGCATGCGCAGGGTAAAGAAGGGGTGAGAGAAGAGCTCCGAAGCCGTAAAGCCCGCATGGCTCATATCGGCGCTCACATTGCCCGCCTGCTCCGCCGCTGCCGGGAAGAAATAAGCCTCCAACACATTCGCATTGACCGCGAGCACCGCCGCGACCAGCGAGAGCAGCAGAATCAGGAAGCAGAGCAGCTTTTTGCCAAAGCCGCCGAAGACGCGCGCCGGAATGAGCAGCGCGAGCAGAATAACGGGCGCATAGACCAGCTTGCAGGGGCCGAAGAGCGCCGCGAGTGCGCAGAGTGCGATGAGTTCCCGCGCGTATTTCTTCCGTCCCGTAAGCGAGCTTAAAGACCAGCGCCGTAAAGAGAAATACCGTTCCGATTAATCCCGCATCGTAGGAGAGCGAAGCCGCGAGGTGTAGGCTCATCGGCAATAAGCCCGCCGCCGCAAACCACGACTTTCCGATCGGCGTGGTTCGCACCGCGAGTGCGGTCAGCGCGACATAGCAGCAGAGGTTCAGAAACTTTCCGAGGAAAAGCAGTCCCACGGCGCCGAGTCCCTAGCACACGCGCGATCGAGAAGCCTATGGCCTGCGGCAGGTAGAAAACAGGCGTGGTCTTCACATCCGGAATCGGCGAAGCGACCGGCTTGGTCGAAAACGCATAGCGCTTCTCCCAGTCCTTCACCGCGCGGTAGGTGGTCTGCTTCACCGGATTGCCGAGCACTTCCGGAATTTCTTCCGTATCGTCCGGCACTTCCGGGGTCTTTACCCCGTTCATATCCTCCAGCGGATAATCGCTTGCGCGCACCGCCGTGAGTCCCGCGGGACGAATGAGCGGATCTTCAAAGAGCATGGTCGAAGAAATGCGATAAGCCGTGCTGTAGTGACTCAGCTCATCCGGCGCCGAAAGCCCCGGCATCACTGCGAGATAGAGCACGCCGAGCACCATCGCGGAAAAGGCATACGCGCGATACATGCGATTGCTCTTCCGACTCCAGAGCAGCGCCGCAAAGAGCGCCGTAATCACAGAGGCCGGAAACAGGAGCTCATAGAGCACAAAGAGCAGGTTGTCCTTAAAGTGGGCCGCCGCATCCAGCGCGGCAATGGCACCGTAGAGCCCGGATAGCAGCACAAATACAAGGCCGAGCAGAAAGAACGGCCATGTGCGCACCGCTTGTTTGTTGTTCTGTTCCATGATTCCCCCCCATTCTTTTTGATAAAGCGTTTATGAGAGCGCCGCAGCCTTACGCCGCGGTTTGAGGCGCTCAGTTCTTCTCTTCTCTGTTCTCCTTCGCTTCTTCCGCGAAGCGCTCGCGGAGCGCCTCGCTCTGTGCAAGCGAACTCAGCTTTTCCTCGAGCAGCGATACCTTTAAGCTCAGCGAAAAGACCTTCATAAAGAGAATGGCAATGACCAGCAAAAACAAGAGATTTGCCGGCGACTGCACACCGAAAAATTCCGTGAGCCGGTAGATGAGCGGCGGAAAGGCCGCGAGCAGAATAAAGAGTAGGGACGAGAGCACCCAGAACACGCTGTCCTCGATCTGCATCTTCGCCTTGCGTATCCGTGTCAGTACGACCGCTCCCGCGAGCAGCGCAGCGGCGAGCAGAAAAATACGAAGTCCCACGCTCATGTCTTATCTCCTCCTTGCAGGCTCTTTCCCGCCCGAAAACTCTGAATCAAGAGGATGGAGAGCAGCATACGCGTCATATAGCGCACGGATATCCAGGGCGTCAGGTAGCTGTGTCCCGTTGTTCGGAGATCCATCTCCGCCTGGATTTCCCGGAAACGCACGCCGTTCTTCGCGAGAAAGGAAAGGGTGTCCGGCTCCGGCGGATAGTTGATCTGCCGCGAGAAGAGCTCTATCATGCGGCGGTTGTACATGCGCATGCCCGAGGTCGGATCCTCGATGCGCACCCCCGCGGCAAGGCGTATGGCCGCCGTAATCATGCGACTGCCGAGCATGCGGAGGGTGTGCGGCTTCTTTTCGCTTACAAAGCGGGATGCGATCACAATCTCCGCGCCTGCCTTGATTTCCTCGTACATTGCGGGGATGTATTCCGCCCGGTGCTGCCCGTCGCCGTCGAACTGGACGGCGGCGCGGTAGCCCTTCTCATCCGCATAGCGCATGCCTGCGCGAAACGCACCGGCGAGACCTAAGTTCACCGGCAGATAGAGTGCGCGGTAGCCTTTGGCGCGGAGTATCTTCGCGGTGTCGTCGGAGGAACCGTCGTTCACCACCAGATAGTCCGCATCCGGGAGTTTCTCTTTGCAGCCCTCCACAACGCGCTCTATGCTGCCCGCCTCGTTGTAGGCCGGTATGATCACCAGTATCTCTTTCATCCGATGCTCTCCCAATAACTTCGATTCATCGTGCAGCGCGCCCTAAGCCACTTCGGGAGCAGGCGATAGCGCTTTCCGAGCGCGTAACCGCAGTACTTTGCCGCACTCAAAGCAAATAGGCGCGGAATTTCCCTTCCCTCTCCCTGCCGCTTCAAAAAGCGCGCCGTGCGCCGCACCAGGCGTATGCCCTCCGACTCGCTCTTAATATCCCCGAAAATTTCCGGATGTTCCGCCTGCGAGACCGCAAGGTCAAAGTTCCGGTGAAACTGTTGCGCCGGTGTATAGCAGTGCGAATGATAGACCCGCGCATCCGCACAGTAGGCGAGGGTCCCGCCGCTCTTTAAGAGCCGCGCCGCATAAATCATGTCCTCGTTAAAAATGGCGCGCCCCGGAAAACCGCCGAGCGCGTCAAAGCGCGCTCTCACATAGGCCGCACAGACATTGGAGGCAAAGTAGGTCTTGATGCCGAGTCTCTCTTTGTCCGCTTCGGTCTTCAGAAACGACCGATCGCCGTAGTTATAGCGCCGTGTGAATTTTTCCAGGATGTCCGCGCCCGGATTGGCGAGCTGACGCCCGTAGCTCATCTCGGCCACCCCGTTCTCAAGCGGTGCGAGCAGGTTTTCAAGCAGGCGGTTGTCCGCGGGCACCGCATCCTGTGTCAGCATGACAAAATAGGCCGTCTCGGAAAAAGAGACCCCCGCATTTCGCGTGCCGCCGTGGTCAAACTCCGACTTCGAGAGATGATGAACCTCACAGCGCTCGGAAAGACCGAGGAGTTCCAATTGCCCCTCCGCACCGCAGTTGTCCCAGTATGTGCGCTCGGTGTTCATGATGATGATTTCGCGGCATCCATGTCTGCCGGGAGAGCCGGTCGAGCAGGCGAAACAGGCGCTCGTCCGGGCGATAAACCGGGATAATCACATCCGCCTTTGCTCTCTTCTCTTCCATGCTCAAGCTTCCCCCTTAAATTTATGATCCTGCCGAAGGGCCCGCAGCGTCGCCGCGGCAAAGAGCAGGGTGAGCAGCGCCATCATGCCGCAGTACGAGAGCGCACCGCCGAGCAGCCCCCGATACCGTACACCGAATTCCGCGCTGACCCAAGCGAGCCCCGTGCCGAGCACATAAATCAGAAAAATACTGCGCTGCCGTTCGAGGATTACCAGACAATAGTATAACAGATTTAAGAGCGCATAAAAGCCGCCGCCCAGAATCACAAGCAAAAGTTCCGTTCTGAGTCCCTTGAGCGCCTTTCCGGCCTCCGCACCGACCAAGAGCGAAAGCACCGGTATGCCGAGGAACCAAGCCGCCAGCGTGCCGAGGAGCGTAAGCCCCAGGATGAGCGCCGTAATCTTTCCGACCGTCGATAGAAAGACCGCCTTTCTCCCCGCCTCTCGCGCCTCCGAGAGCAGGGTAAGTACCGGCCGTATCACAAAGTTGGACATCAAGTTGATGACCGAGGTCGGAATAAAGATGGTTGTGTAGTAGCTGTTGTCCGCCGCCGTGAGATAGCGGTTCACCGCATACTTGGATGCCGCAAAGATGTAGAGATCCAGGAAGGCGCCGAGAAAGAGCCAGCGGCTCTTTGCAAAGAGGCGGCGTATATAGCCCCTGCGGAGCTCCGTTCTCACCTTCGGCAGGCAGCGAAGCGGCGCGACACAGCAGAGCAGTATCATCCCGGCCTGGCCGATGAGTGCCGCAAGGCAGGCAGCAGGCAGCGAGCGCGTCGTAAACAGCAGGAGCAAAAAGAGCGCCACGCTCCCGAGGGTTCGAAACGCATTGCTCTTTCCCCGCGAGATACAGTCTTCCCTGCCGCTGAAATTCCGAGTCGTAGCAGTCGGCAAAGCCGTCCAGAATTTTATAGCCCGCCGTCAGGAAGAGCACGGTCCGCGCCTCACCCGGCGCGGTTAAGAGGAAACCGTAGAGGAGGGTTGCCAGCACCGCGGCCGCACAGCTGAACAGGCGAAATGCCCGGTATTCACCGAAGGTTCCCTGCTCACCGGCATCGGTCACCTGCACCGGCCGCATGCCGAAATAGGCGACGATGAAAATCTGCTGCCCGAAGGTCGAGAAGGCAAAGAAGAAAATGCCGCCCGAGGCCGCCCCGAGCGTTCGCGTGACCACCGCGCCGAGCAGCATGCTGGTCAGCGCGTAAATAAAGGAGCCTGCCATATTCCAGAGCACATTGCGCTTTGCGATGTTGGTCTCGCTCCCGATTAAAAAACTGCCGATTCCGTTCATCTTCCTCCGCCCGTCAAAAAGATTTCAAGCCGTATCAGCGCAAAGTAGAGCTCCGCAAAGAGAAGCGCAGGCCGCTTACAGCCGAGGTAGTGCCGGAAATAAAAGCGCATCGCATTCTCTCGAAGCTTCTGCCGGTCAAGTGCCCGGCGGTAACTCTTTGCCTATGCTCGCCGCGTGGCGGTGCACATAGTGCGCGCTCGTCAGAAGCGCGGTCTTTGCGCCTATCTTTCTGAGTCTCTGACCGAGGATATACTCCTCCTCGTAGAGAAATACGCGCTCGTCGTAGCCGCCGGCACGCAGAAAACATGCGATATCAACCATGAGGAGCGAGCCCGGCACACAGTCGACCCGCGCGAGTTTTGCGCGGTAGTGCCGCTCCGGGTAGTGTAAGAGAGGCGTGAACAGCCGCCGTGCGACCGGCCCCGCCTCGAGGAGATCCGCAAACCAGCCCCGAAGCGGAAAGGCCGCCGCGCCGGAGAGCACGTTTGCGCGGCTCCCCGGGCGCTCTGCCCCCGGCGCTTTCGAGGGATTGATCTGCACCGGCGCAATCACGGCGAGACCCGGATTCTTTTCGAGCGCCCGGATAAGACTTCTTAGGCAGTCCTCCGTAAACTCGGCGTCCGGATTCGCAATCAGCGCGTAGGTATAGCCCTGCGCCGCCGCATAGCGAATGCCGAGATTATTGCCCGCGCCGTAACCGCCGTTTTTCTCTGCCGCAAGCACCGTGACCTTCCCGCCCTCTTCCGCGCGGAGCGCTTCCAAGCTGTGATCCGTCGAAGCATTGTCCACCACAATGACCGCATCGAGCGCCGCATAGTCCCGGATGCGCCGAAGCTGCGCGACGGTCGTCTCGCTGTCGTTATAGTTTACGACGATGGCCGCCGTCTTTTCACGCATGTGTCGCCTCCCGCATCTTCCGTCTTCTCTCTTCCGCGCTCTTTCTCACATAGCGCCGGCCCAGCGCAAAGCGAAACGAGGGGAAGAAGCGCGTCATGAGATTCATGAGATGATAACAGAAGAGATACCCTCTCTTCCCGCCCTCCTGCTTTGCGGCGCGATAAGGCGTTCGCGCAAGGTAAGTCACATAGGCGCGGCCGTAGGGGTTATAGGCCCCCTGCCGCCACGGTCTCTCATCCCCCGCATAGTGGACTATAGCCGGAGAGCGCTTGGCCGTGCGGAAACGCCGTTCCCCGATTGCACGGTAGGCAGCGAAAAGACCTCGAGCGCCGCGTAGGAGAAGTAATAATAATTGGTGATGAAATTGTACTTCGGATGCAGCGCGGCAATGCGCCCCCGCAGGAGCCCGTTGATGGCATCCTGATCCTGAAAGAGGCAGTGGGGCGCAATTTCCGTGTAATAGGCGAGCAACTGCTTGCCTATTTCCTCATCCCGCCAGCGCGCAAGATCCACCAGCATGACTCCGGCGTTAAAATACGGCTCTTCCGGCAGGATTCCGAGATAGGCCTTGACCTCGTGGTAGATGCTCGGCTCCTCCGCCATGGCGAGAAGTTTCCCGCCGAGCTCCGACTTGTACATGCGGTGCAGATTCTTCTGCACCACGGTGTCGCAGTCCAGATAGAGGACACGCTTCACATCGGCCGGCAGGAGCTCTCCGAGGAAAAAACGCCCCAGCGTGCTCAAATCAAAGCGCCCCGTGTCCGGACGCTCCGGGAAGCGCTCTTCCAGATTGCGACAAGGGATTAACGTGAGAACCCGACCGAAATCCGCGGCGAGTTCCCGGAGTCGTTCCGCGGTCTCCGGTAAAATACCGGTGTCCAAGAGGTAAATCCTGAGCTCCTCCTCGTCCGGATTGCAGTCGCAGAGCGAGGCGAGCGAGACCGCAAAGTGCTGTGCATACGCCTCGTTGGAGACATAAACCACGTTCATCCCTATCCCCTCCTATGGAAACAGCCCGGAGCACGCCGGGCTGTATGAAAGTACAGATTCTTTAATAAAACAGACGGTTCACCGCAGAGAAGATACCGCGGAGCGAAGCCCTTGTGATGTTGCTCGAGATGCCGACACCGTAGGTCGTGCGTCCGCTCTTCTCATCCAGCATGTGGATGTAGGAAGCCGCCTGCGCGTTGGAACCTTGGCGCAGCGCATGCTCGGAGTAGTCGAGAATGCGAATCTGAAGACCCAGTGCCTCCGCGAGACCGTGGCGCACCGCGTCGATCGGTCCGTTTCCGACGCCCTCAAACTGCCGCTCCTCGCCGTTCAGCGTGTAGGTGCAGACAGCGCGGGTCGAGAACTCGCCCTCCTCGAGGCCGTTGTCCGAAATCACGCACTTCTTGAAGTGTACGGGCTCCTTGCGATCCGGATAAGCGCGCTGGAACTCTGCGTAAATCTCCTCCGGCGCAATCTCACCCTGCTTCTCGGAGAGTGCCTGGATGATGTCCGCAAACTCCTTGTGCATGCCCTTCGGCAGGCGAAAGCCGTAAAAGGTATCCATGATGAAGGCCACGCCGCCCTTGCCGGACTGGGAGTTGATGCGCACCACCGGCTGATAGACTCTGCCGATATCGCTCGGATCGATCGGGAGGTAGGGCACCTGCCAGTACGGATTGTTTCGCTCCCGCATGGCCTGCAGGCCCTTGTTGATTGCATCCTGATGCGAGCCGGAGAAGGCCGTGAAGACCAGTTCGCCCGCATAGGGATGACGCGGCGGTATGCTCATCTTCGTGCAACGCTCATAGACCTCCGCAATCTCCTTCTCGTTCGAGATGTTGAGATGCGGCTCTATGCCCTGCGAATACATGTTGTAAGCCACGGTCAGAATGTCCACATTGCCCGTGCGCTCGCCGTTTCCGAAGAGTGTGCCCTCGACACGGTCCGCGCCCGCAAGGAGCGCGAGCTCGGTCGCCGCAACGCCGGTGCCTCGGTCGTTGTGCGGGTGAATGCTTACCACAATCGAGTCGCGATTCTTAAAGTGACGCACCATCCACTCAATCTGGTCCGCATAGACATTCGGCGTGTTCATCTCGACCGTCAGCGGAAGGTTGATGATAACCTTCTTCTCCGGCGTCGCCATGCCCCACTCGTCGAGAACCGCCTCACAGACCTCGAGCGCAAAGTCGAGTTCCGTCCCCATGAAGCTCTCCGGGGAGTACTCGAGGATGATGTCGTCGCGCCCGAATTCCTTCATGCAGGCCTTGACCGTCTTGACGCCGTCTATGGCAATCTGCTTAATTTCCTCGCGGCTCGCATGGAAGACCACATCGCGCTGCAGGGTATTGGTCGAATTGTAGATGTGCACAATCGGATTCGGTATGCCCTCGATTGCCTCAAAGGTTCTGCGAATCAGGTGTTCGCGGCACTGTGTGAGCACCTGGACATGCACATCCGACGGAATCATCTTCCGCAGTGCAAGCAGACGGAGGAAGTCGAACTCAATCTGAGAGGCCGCCGGAAAGCCGATCTCGATTTCCTTGAAGCCCAGCTTTAGTAGGAGATTGAACATCTCAGTCTTCTCCTCGACGACCATGGGCTCCACGAGCGCCTGATTGCCGTCCCGTAAATCGACCGAACACCAGATGGGTGCCTTCTCGATTTCACGGTTCGGCCACTCGCGCTCAGGGAAATGAACGACCGGGTTCCGTTGATATCTCTCGATGTGATACATAGTTCCTCCTTCTTGCAAATGGTATAAAGCGAATTACTTCATTGCTGTCATTACTTCTGTCGTACTCTGAGCGGTTCCGGACGAAGCGTCCCTCAGTTCTCCGCGACCAGCCCCTCCGAACGGAGCACCTCAACCATGCGCGATACACTTGCGTCGCAGAGCTCGTGGGTCGAGGCCTCGACCATCACGCGAATCAGCGGTTCCGTGCCGCTCGCGCGGAGCAGCACTCTGCCGTCGCCGGCAAGAGCCTCTTCTTCTCGCTTGACCGCGGCGAGCACGGCCGCATTGGTCTCGGCCGCCGCTTTGTCCCGCACCGGGACATTCACGAGGCGCTGCGGATAAATCGTAACCTCGCCCGCAAGTTTCGATAGCGAGCGTTTGGTCTCCATCAGCACTTCCATGAGTTTTAAGGCCGTCACCATACCGTCACCCGTGGTCGCATACTTCGCAAAGATGATGTGGCCGGACTGCTCGCCGCCGAGGCGGTCGCCGCTCCGCTGCATCTCTTCGTAGACATACTTGTCGCCGACCTTGGTCTTCTCGTAGGCAATCCCCTCTCGCTCCAGCGCTTTGTAGAGTCCGAGATTCGACATAATCGTGGTCACAATGCGATTGTTTGCGAGTTCGCCGCGCTGCTGCATGTACTTGCCGCAGATATAGAGGATGCGGTCGCCGTCCACCAGCTCGCCGTTCTCATCGACCGCAAGGCAGCGGTCCGCATCGCCGTCAAAGGCAAAACCGAGATCACAGTGCTCCCGCTTGACGGTCTCGATCAAATCCTCCATGTGCGTGGAGCCGCAGGAGAGGTTTATGTTCGTGCCGTTCGGCTCCGCGTGAATCAAAACCGTCGTCGCACCGAGCGCATCGAACACGTTCTTCGCAATGCTGGACGCCGAACCGTTTGCGCAGTCGAGCGCCACCTTCACGTTCTTGAACGAACGCGTCGCGAGCGAAATCAGATGCCCGATGTAGCGGTTTCTGCCCGCCGAGAAATCGGTCGTGCGGCCTATGTGCTCCCCTTGCGGCAAGCGGCAATTCCGCCGGCGTGCCGTCAATCCACGCTTCGATCGCCTCAATGACGGACTCCTCCATCTTCTCGCCGTTTCCGTTTAAGAGCTTGATGCCGTTGTCGTAAAACGGATTGTGGCTCGCGCTGATCATGATGCCTGCGTCAAAGCCCTCCGATCGCACCACATAGGCCACACTCGGGGTCGGCGTCACGTGAAGCAAAAACACATCCGCGCCCGAGGCCGTGAGGCCCGCCGAGAGCGCATCCTCGAGCATGTAGCTCGAGCGACGCGTGTCCTTGCCGATTGCGATTTGGCAGCGCTCACCGTTCGCATGTCTCTGACCGTAGTACCAGCCGAGATAACGTCCCACCTGATAGGCGTGCATCGGCGTGAGCTCGACATTTGCCTCGCCGCGAAATCCGTCCGTTCCGAAATACTTGCCCATTACGCCTCCTCCCGGAGCAGCTTCAAATAGCGCCGCAGTGCATCCCGCCAATCGGGCAGAGGCGTAAAGCCCTGTTCTACCAGCTTGTCCTTTGCAAGGCGGCTGTTAAACGGGCGCGCCGCCTTGGATTTTCCGTACTCTTCCGTCGTGACCGGGATGACCTTGGTGTCCATCCCCGCCTCTTCGAAGATTGCCTTTGCGAACTCATACCAGGAGATATAACCGCCCTCGTTGGTCGCGTGATAAGTGCCGTACTTTCGGTTTCGACCATATCCGCGAGCAACACCGCGAGATCCAAGGTATAGGTCGGCGTACCGATCTGATCGTTGACCACGCGAAGTTCCGGGTGGGTCTTGCCGACGCGCAGCATGGTCTTGATAAAGTTATTGCCGTTCACGCCGAAGACCCAGGCAATGCGGACGATAAAATACTTGCTGAGATGTTGCCGCACCGCTTCTTCGCCGTAGAGTTTGGTCATACCGTAGACATTCTGCGGATCGAAATTGCGGCAGTCCGGCTCCCAGGGCGCCGTGCCCTGACCGGAAAAGACATAGTCCGTGCTGATGTACATCATCTTCGCGTCAAGCTCACGGCAGGCAGCCGCGAGGTACTCGGTGCCGAGCCCGTTGATCTTCTGAACCAACTCCCGCTTGTCGGCATCCTCCGCGTCGTCAACGGCGGTCCAGGCCGCACAGTGAATCAACACCTCCGGCTTTACTTCGCGCATCACACGCTCTACCGCCTCACGGTCCGTGATATCAAGCGAGACATAGGGACAAGTCGTGACCGCCGTTCCGTCCTGCACACCGCTGTAACTTGCCGCCAAGTCGGAGCCGATTACCTCTTCGCCGCGACGCAGCAGTTCATTCACGACATCATGGCCCAGTTGGCCCGCGACGCCGGTGACCAGGGCGCGCATCAAAGGCGCTCCCCGTACATGGAGTCAAAATAATTCCGGTACTCGCCGCTCACAATGTGCTCCCACCAGTCGCGGTTGTTCAGGTACCAGTCAATCGTGACCGGGATGCCGGTGTCGAAGGTGTGCTCCGGCTTCCAGCCGAGCTCGGTCTCAATCTTGGTCGGATCCATCGCATAGCGGAGGTCGTGGCCCGGTCTGTCCTTCACGAAGCGAATCAGACTCTCCGGCTTATCCAGCGCTCGGAGTATGGTCTGTACAACCTCGAGATTGCTTCTCTCGTTGTGCCCGCCGATGTTATAGACCTCGCCGACTCTGCCCTTCCGCACAACCAGGTCGATTGCGGAGCAGTGATCCGTCACGTAGAGCCAGTCGCGGACGTTCTGTCCTTCGCCGTAGACCGGAATCTCCTCGTTGTTCAGCGCACGGCTGATCACAAGCGGAATCAGCTTCTCCGGGAAGTGGTAGGGGCCGTAGTTATTCGAGCAGCGGCTTATGGTCACCGGCAGCCCGTAGGTTCTGTGATAGGCCTGCACAAAAAGATCCGCGGCCGCCTTCGCGCTCGAATAGGGCGAAGAGGTGTGAAGCGGGGTCTCCTCGGTGAAGAAGAGATCCGGGCGATCCAAGGGCAGGTCACCGTAGACCTCATCCGTCGAAACCTGATGATAGCGCTTTATGCCGTAGGTGCGGCAGGCATCGAGCAAGGTTGTCGTGCCGACCACGTTGGTGCGCACAAAAATCTCCGGGTCCGTGATGCTGCGGTCCACATGGGACTCCGCCGCAAAGTTAATCACAATGTCCGGCTTCTCCTTCTCGAAAAAGTCAAAGACAAAGGCTCTGTCCGCGATATCGCCGCGCACAAAGCGGTAGTTCTTCTTGTCCGCGACCGGCGCAACGCTCTCCAGATTGCCTGCGTAGGTCAGAAGATCCAGGTTGATGATCTCGTCCTCCGGATAGTGATTCACCTCGTACTGCACGAAGTTGCTGCCGATAAAGCCTGCGCCACCTGTCACTACTATTTTCATCTCTCTGTCCTCTCTGCGCCTTTTTTACTGTACCAAGTACTTGCCGTCCAGAACGTCTCGCAAGTACTTGCCGTACTCGTTCTTCCGCATGGACTCTGCCGCTTCCGCGAGCTGCTCGCCGGAAATCCAGCCGTTTAGATAGGCAATTTCCTCGAGACAGCCTATTTTTTTCTGTGCTGATGGGTCTCAATCGTATAGACAAAATTGGTCGCCTCGACGAGGGATGCGTGGGTTCCCGTGTCAAGCCAGGTGAAGCCCTGCCCGAGCAGGTTCACTTCCAGCTCGCTCTTCTCCAAATAGAGACGGTTTAAATCGGTAATTTCAAGCTCACCGCGCGCACTCGGCTTTAAGCTCTTCGCAAACTCGACCACGCGGCGGTCATAGAAGTAGAGTCCCGTCACGCAGTAGTTCGACTTCGGCTTCTCCGGCTTCTCTTCGATTGAGACCGCCCGTCCTGTCTTGTCGAACTCGACAATACCGAAGCGCTCCGGGTCGTCCACGTAGTAGCCGAACACGGTTGCGCCCTGCTCCCGCCCCGCAGCGGTGAGCAGCTGCTCCTTCAGGCCGTTGCCGGCGAAAATATTGTCGCCGAGTATCATCGCGACGCGGTCGTCGCCGATAAAGTCCTCGCCGAGCAGAAAGGCCTGGGCTAAGCCGTCCGGGCTCTGCTGCACGGTGTAAGAGAGCGAGATGCCGAACTGGCTGCCGTCGCCGAGCAGCGCCTCAAAGCGCGGCGTGTCCTCCGGCGTCGAGATAATCAAAATATCCCGTATGCCCGCCGTCATCAAGACCGAGAGCGGGTAGTAAATCATCGGTTTGTCGTAAACCGGAAGCAGCTGCTTACTGGTGACCTTGGTCAGCGGATAGAGCCGCGTGCCGGACCCTCCGGCGAGTACAATTCCCTTCATCTTGTCTCTCCCTGTGCACTGTTTTTTCGGATGACGCCTGTTTTCTGCTGTTGTTGTTTGTCCGTTCAGAGGCCGCTGCCGAGCGGCGTCTGCTTCACCGGATTACCTGCCGCATCCACCTCATAGCAGTAGAGTATGGTGCGCGCGTCGCTGAACTCATAGGAGCAGGTGACAAAGGAGAAGAGCTTATCGATGCCCTCCGCCGGAAGGTCGCGGAACTCGCAACCCTTCGTCATCTGGTCCACATAAGCGTTGAATTCCCGGCGATCCGAGAAATCAATGCGGCGTTTATCCTCGCCCGCATCGGTGTAGAGTGAGGCAAGCGGCTTTAATATATAAGTGTGCTCCGGTGTGTAGAGATATACGCGCGTATGCTCCTCAAAGAAACTTTTTCTCTTGAACGAAATGAGCGGTGTGAACATGGTGCCGTTCTTCATGTGATGTCCGTAAATCAGGTTCTGCAGCTTCGAGAAATCCGCCGTGTCGTCGCCGTCCAGAAAAACGCCGTCGTAAGAACCCTCGCGCCCGTCGATATCGCGGCGCAAATAATATTCGTTGTCCGCTTCCCGGTGCAGGATCGGATAATTAACCACCGTTCCCGGCACATAAATCCACCCGACCACATCCGGATTCTTTGCCTTGAGCGCCGCAAAATCGATGACGCGCTCCGCATCCGGATCCTGTACCGGTGCGGCCGCAGCCGTGCTCTCCGCCGCAGCCGTTGTCTCGGCGCTGCTGCTCTCGGCTGCCGCTTCGACCGTCGGCATCTCCGCATATTTCTTCAGATGTGAGTTGCGATCCAAAAGCCGCTTTCCGTTTGCCGCACCGAGCAAAAGGATGAGCGCCAGCAGCGCGGCGTGCGACTTATTTCGCTTCTTCTTTTCCTCCATATTCCTCCTGTGGCAGTTCTGTTTTTCTTCGCCAAAAAAGCGCAGCACAAGCATAACTGCGCTTTTTTACTATATCACTCTTTTGTTATCACTTCTATATATTTCTTAACCTGCCAACAGGGCTGAATCCGCTCCGAGACGCTCGTGTCAAGGGTCTCTCCGCGCCAAGCCGCGAGGTGCATTTTGACCGCCGGAAAGCCCGCCCGCTCCGAAAAAGCCGACGCCGCCCGAAAAAAACGCGGATTGCACTCGAGGAAGTGATATCTGCCGCCCGCATCTTTGATAAACTCAAAGTTTACGCAGCCGATCAGATCAAGTTCCGCCGCGAGTTCCCCGCAGATTGCCTCGAGTTCGCTGTCGCGGAACACCTGTACCGAGAGGCCGGCCCCGCGCTGACTTCTGAGATACTCTTCTCTTGCGAGCGCCACGGTGTTGCCCGCCCGGTCTCTCACCGTATCCACACAGACCACGCGGCCCGAGACAAAGGGCTGTGCGAGATAGCCTTCCGCCCGGCCGAGCATGCGCAGCTCAAGTAGTGCGCGGGTCAGCGCCTCGCGGTTTGCGATGCGGAACACGCCCTCGGAGCTGCGGCCGTTGTCCGGCTTCAAGATGAGCGGCATGTGGCGGAGCAGCCACTGCTCTCTCCTCCTCCGTGCGGTGCGGCACCTTGAAGGTCGGAATGGTCGCAAAGCGCTCATTCCCCGCGCGGCGGAACACCGCCTCGGCCGCCTCCTTGCTCAGGCGCTTTCTTCTTGCATTCACCAAGCACTCACCGGAGGGCGCCAGCAACTCTGCCTTGCCCAGTGCCTCTCCCGCCTCGCCGAGCACGTCGAGTTCGGCATCCGTGAGCGGCAAAATGCCGTCGATTTGCTCTTTCTCCAGTATCTTGCTAAGCTGTTTTACATACTCTTCCCGCTCGTCATAACGGGGCAGCCGGTAGAAGGCATCGACCTCCGTACTCTCCGACAATAGCTCCGCCGCGTTCAAATCCGTGCCGACCACATAGCAGCCGCTCGCCTTGAGCTCCCGAATCACGGCAGCCGCCGAAAACGAACCGATTGCCGTCACCAATATGCGTCTCAATTCTCTTGTCTCCATTTCATTATCCCTCTGCGCCCTGCGCTTGAATTCCAAATTTTACTGTGTTAGGCTAAAACTTTACCATATTCATATAGAATGTCAATCGATGAGCCTCCCCCGAGGCCCCTTTCAGCAAAGAGGAGAAGCAACATGGAAAAAATCACCAGCTTTACCGTGAATCATTTGGATCTGGAACCGGGCGTCTATGTTTCCCGCAAGGATGCGGTGGGCGGCGAGACCGTCACCACCTTCGATCTCCGCCTGACCGCGCCGAACAAGGAACCGGTCATGAACACCGCAGAAATCCACACGCTCGAACACCTCGGTGCGACCTTCCTTCGGAACCACAGCGAATTCGGCGACAAGGTGCTCTACTTCGGCCCCATGGGCTGTCGCACCGGCTTTTATCTCCTGCTCCGCGGCGACTATGAATCCGCGGATATTCTGCCCCTGCTCCGCGAGCTCTTTCTCTTTACACGGGATTTTCGCGGCGAGGTCCCGGGTGCTGCCGCGCGGGACTGCGGAAACTATCTCGACATGAATCTCCCCATGGCAAACTGGGAGAGCGCCCGCTATCTGGAGCGCGCCCTGAACGCGCCGACAGCGTCCCAGCTCCGCTATCCGGAGTGAGATTTTCCCTTTTGTAAGAAAACCGTCAGAATTACAAGGCGCTTTTTGTATGCCCTTGTTGACAATTTATGTTAAGATATTCTGAACTGAGTTTTGCAACTTGTTTTCCATGAGGAGGTACTTCAAATCATGAAATTAAATCTTAAGCGAGGCGCAGCCATAGTGCTCACCGCCTCTATGACCCTACAGGCCCCCGTCCCCGCCCTCGCAAAGGTGGTGGGACGCAGTGCAAACCCGGCTGCCTACAGCACTTCTTCCGGCAGCGCGGAGCTCACGGCGCCGGAGAGCACCGAAACCGCAGCTCCGGCAAGCGATAACAGCACAAGCGGCGCGGAGACTTCCGCACCCGCCTCGACCGAGACCGCCGCTCCGGCAAGCGACGGCAAGCCCGCAATCGGCAGCAGCGCAACGAGCCTCGACGAGACCCAGAATGCGGCGCAGAGCGGCAGCCAGTCCGCAAGCCCCGCTTCGGATGCGACCAACCCGGACACCAAGTTCCCCTCCAGCACCGCGCAGTACACCGCAGCTTACACCGCGACCGAGAAATCGGTGAACTCCGACTACAGCCTGCCGGGCAGCGCGGAGTTCGCGGGCAACCCGGGGCGCGATGACCTCTCTTCGATTTTCGAGAATGCGGGCTTTGAGGCGCTCGGCACCGGCAACACCCCGGCGGACCCGGTTTTAAACCAGGTGCAGATTGCGACCTACCAGATGCGCGATGCGGCCGGCAATGTGATCGGCGACACCGCGACCAATAACCCGGGCAAGGGTCTCTTCTCGGCAAACGGCTTCTCAAAGTTCTACATGATTCACTCCGGTGTCGCACGCATGTACTACCGCGTCTACACAGACCAGCACGGTTGGAGCCCCTGGGCATCTTCGAAGGAAATCACGCCCTACAACGAGGACGGCGCAAAGGTTCAGGCCATCCAGATTCGCGCAAAGGGTATGGCGCACCGCTACAACGATGTCTACTACAAGGTCATGCTGAACGACGGCACCGTCCTTGACTGGGCAAAGAACGGCCAGACGACCGGCACCATGGGCTCCGACCGCTACATTGTCGGCATCCGCGTTGGCTTCTGGCACAACACCGAGCACTTCCCCTACGCTTCGAAGAACCTGATGGTCGGCAAGTACGAAGGCGCTTACCGCGACGGCACGGGCGTTCACTACTCCTCCCACAGCGGCACTCCCTATACGGGCTGGGGCTTCCTCGACAATGTTCAGCACTACTTCATTGACGGCGAGCCGGCACGCGGCTGGCACTATGTCGACGGCTACAAGTACTACTTCAACAACGACGGCTCTGTCGTGACCGACATGGAGACCATCCTGGGACCGCAGGCTTCCTACCAGATCAACTACAACCAGGGAACCCGCACCATGTACATCATGGCGAAGGATGGCGACAAGGGCTACATCATCCCGTACAAGACCTTCAACTCGACGAGCGGCCCGGATACGCCCATGGGCAACTTTAAGATTTATGCGAAGTACGATGTCAAGTACATGCACGACGATGTCCCGGCGGCCATCTACTGCAAGTACTTAAACCGCTTCTACAACGGCTTCATCATCCACTCGATTCTCTACTACAGCGCGAAGCTTGAGCTGGATGCGATTACCTTCAACTACATTGACGACGCGGCGTCCGGCGGTTGCCTCCGCCTGCTCACCGGTTACTCCTACTGGGTCTACAAGAACTGCGGCAACGGCACCGTGGTTCACATCTACAACGACCCGTGGAACAAGGGGCCGATTGAGAAGGATGCGATCGAAGTCCCGATTCCGCGCGACCAGAAATGGGATCCGACCGACCCGAGCTCCGGCGAGGCGCAGGCGGCTCTCCAGGCAGCGGCGCAGCTTGAGCAGCAGAAGGCAGCTGCGGTTGCGGCAGGCCAGCTGAAGCTCACCGCAGAGGAGCAGCAGCTCGCGGACGAACTGAAGAAGAACTAAAGCGCGTTTCAAAGCGCACACAGCGACGTGAAAACGCGGCGCGGGAATATCTCCCGCGCCGCGTTTTCTTTTTGTAGCTTTCGTCTTTCAGCCGCTCTTACTTCATCGCGTCCAGTATCGCATGAATTTCGGGCTTACTCCGCTTTAACGAGATGAGTCTGTGTTCCGCATCGAGGTAGCAGTGTTCGCTCTCACCGGTACAGCGGAGCTCTCCGCTTGCCTTCTCTGTTACCCGGTAGCGAAGCCGCATGCGCGCACCGTTATACTCCGCAATTTCGACCGCAATCCGGAGTATCTCCGGAAAACGAGACATCATGTGATACTTCGCCGTGACCGAAACCACCGGGCTGATTACGCCCGCCGCCTCCATCTCCTCATAGCCGAGCCCGGCCTCTTCCATCGCCGCGGTTCGCGCCTCCTCAAACCAGCGAATGTAGTTCGAGTGGTGCGCAATCTGCATCTGATCCGTCTCGTAGTACTGAATCTTGTGATCCCAAACGTAAGTCTTTCCCATGTTTCCTCCGGCGCAGGCGGAAACACATGTTCTTTTACCCGCGCTCCTGCTATACTAACACATAGTAGGGCACATGGGTCTTTCAATTTTCGAAAGGAGGTCTCGCTTGTCCCGCATCGTTTTTCATATTGACGTGAACTCGGCGTTTTTGTCCTGGAGCGCGCTCGAGCGGCTTGAACAGAATCCCGACAGCGTTGACCTCAGAACGATACCCTCTGCCGTTGCGGGCGATGTCGCCTCGCGCCGCGGGGTCGTGACAGCCGCCTCTATCCCCGCAAAACGCCTCGGCGTGAAGAGCGGCGAACCGGTCAGCGCGGCGCTCCGCCTCTGCCCGAACTTAGTTCTGGTCGCTTCGAATTTTTCCTATTACCGCCGAAAATCCGTTGCCTTTCTCGAGATTCTTAACCGTCACAGTTCCGCGGTGGAGCAGTTTTCAATCGATGAGGCCTTTCTCGATATGAGCGCGCGCTTCTCGGACCGCAGGCGGGAAGAAGCCGCGATACGCGCATGTGCGGCGGCCATTCAGACAGAAATCCGAGAGACCCTCGGCTTCACGGTCAATGTCGGCATCAGCGAAAATAAGCTCCTCGCCAAGATGGCGAGCGATTTTGAGAAGCCTGATAAAATCCACACGCTCTGGCCCGAGGAACTCTCCGCCAAATTCTACCCGCTCCCCATACGCTCCCTCTTCGGAGTCGGCGGCCAAAGCGCCGAAAAATTGCTCCGCTTCGGCATTCACACGATAGGCGAGGCCGCCGATACGCCCCTGTGAGGTCCCTACAGCGCATTCTGGGACCGAGTGCCGGGAAATCCGTCTATCAGAGCGCGCGCGGCATCAACCATTCTGCCGTGCGGCGGGAGCGGCCGCAGGCAAAGAGTCACTCGGTGGAGCGCACGACAACGACAGACATTGAGAAACGCAACGCGGCGACCGAGCTCCCGCCCCTTCTCTCGGAACTTGCGGAAGAACTCTCATCGCGCCTCAGAAAAGCAAACGTTCGCGCCGAGACGCTCGTGATTATCGCCAAAACAAGCTCCTTTCAGCGCCACACGCGCCAGCAGCGCCTCCTTGTCCCGAGCAACGAAAAAAAGAAGTACTCGAGGCGAGCGCCCGTGAGCTCTTCTCTGCCCTTTTGGAGGGCGAGGAGGGTCTGTTCTCAAAGCGGGAGGCCCTGCGCCTCGTCGGGATCGGCGCCGCCCGCCTGGAAGACCCGCAATATCAACAGCTGTCCCTCTTCTCCCTGCCGAGCGCAGAGGAAATGAGTGAAGCCAAGCAGCGCGCGGCGGAGGCGGCGGCCGAGGCGGAAAAAAATGTGCCGCGGCGGAGGCAGCCAAGGCAGAAAAGCGCCGAAAGCTCGGCGAAATGCAGGCCGAAATTTCCGCGCGCTACGGAGACAAGGCTTTGCTTCGCGGCGGGGCGCTGCTCTCCGCCGCACACAAAGAAACACAAAACGCGCAGGCAGTGCCGAAGCAGAAGGGACAGCATAGCGCTGAGCGCTGAGCTCTGATACGGAACCGGCGATACGACTCGTCCTAACGCAGTGAGACCCGGTGAAATGTCCGGCAAGTACAAGACTGCACTTATCTCCGAATCGCAAATGATCGAGTGCCTCTCGGAATACCGAAGTCTCATTTGAAGCGGACAAAAGCATGAACAGATACATACCGAAACAGGAAGGAAACGCCGATGAACACACCGATTTATGACTTTGTGAGCGATTACATACGCGCCGGGAGAAGCCGTCTCCACATGCCCGGCCACAAGGGACAGAGTGCCTTCGGTGCGGCGCTCTACGGCATCGAGGCGCGGGATATCACGGAGATTCACGGCGCGGATGTACTCTCGGAGGCCACGGGCATCATAGGCGAGAGCGAGGCGAATGCGGCAGCTCTCTTCGGCACGGCGTTGACTCTCTACTCGACCGAGGGCAGCAGCCTTGCGCTCCGCACCATGCTGGCCTTGGCACTCTCCCGCGCACCGCGCATCCCGGGGGGGCGCCCGCTCCTCCTCGCCGCGCGTAACGCACATAAGAGCCTCCTTTACGCGGCGGCTCTCCTCGACTTTGACATCGCCTGGATTTATCCCGAGGACACAGCGCTTGACAGCGTCTGCTCCTGCCACCCGAGCCCGAACTCGGTGCACGCGGCATTGCGCGCCCTGCCGCGGCCGCCCTTCGCTGTCTTTTTGACGAGCCCCGACTACCTCGGCTTTCTCGCCGATATACAGGGTATTGTGACCGCGGTCGATGCCTGCTGCGGAGCGGGATCTGTCCCCGTCCTTGTTGACAACGCCCACGGTGCCTACCTCCACTTTCTCGAAGAGCCCCTGCACCCCATGGATCAGGGCGCCTATCTCTGCTGCGACTCCGCGCACAAGACCCTGCCCGTCCTGACCGGCGGCGCCTATCTCCACTTCAGTGCAGAGGCTGCCGCAGAAGTCGGCGCTTCCGCGCGCCGCACCATGGAGCTCTTTGCCTCGACCAGTCCCTCGTATTTGATTTTACAGTCACTCGATCTCTGCAACGCCTACCTTGCGGACAACTACCCGGCCCGCCTCTATGCCTGCATACGCCGCATCGAGGGGCTCGGCTACTACCTCCGCACCCTCGGCGCCAAACTCTGTGAAAGCGAACCGCTGAAACTTGTGCTCGGCAGCGGCGCTCTTTCGGGAGCGGAGGTTGCGGCGCTCTTTCGCAGCCATCAAATGGAGGTCGAATTCGCGGATCTCTCCGCCGTGGTTCTCATGCTGACGCCGGAAAACCGCCCCGAGGATTTTCTCCGCATCGCCTCTCTCTACCGCGAGGAAGCCGCTCTCTGGACAAAAAAAGAGACGGCAAAAGAGCCGTCTCTTCGTCTGCTTCCTCTGCCGCGTATCTTAACGATACGGGAAGCCATGCTGTCTCCGCAGGAGACCGTCCCGGTCACGGAGGCCGTTGGGCGCATCCTCGGCCAACCCACGGTTTTCCTGCCCGCCCGCCGTCCCGCTCGCGGTGAGCGGCGAGCGTCTCTCGGCGGAACTGCTCCCGCTCTTTCTCCGCTACGGCGTCACCGAAGTCGCCGTCGTCCGGGAATAAGTCAGAGGCTCTGCAGCACCAGCATCTGGTAGGCGTGATACGCCACCTGAACCGGCGCCGGGAGTATCATATCCGCGGCCGCCTCAATGAGAATGCGGCGGTTTAAACGCCGCTTCCAGAGGGAACTCATCTTCTTGCCCTGCTTCTTTAACTTCTTTAAGTCGACAAAGTCGACTGGCGTATTCTGCTCGATTTCCTTCTTGCCGAGCTCTGCCAGAGCGCGGCGGTTTTCCACGACCGCCGCAGCGAGATCCTCTTCGGAAATCCCGCGTATGGTCGCGAGCAGCCGCTCCCGGTCGCCGCGGAAATTCAGTGCAATGCTTCCGGTCGCCCAGTAAGTGCGGATGCGCTGCACGCCCTCCGTCTTTTCGAGGAGTCCGTGCAGGGCCTCGTACTCCTTGTAAGAGAGCTGCCGTCCCAGAATCTTGACGCGCAGGCTGCCGCCGGTCTCATGTACCACCTTACATTTCATTGCTTTCCTCTTTCCATCCTCCTCTCTTAGAGAAGAGGCTTATTTTATTTAGCGAAAACTCACAGAGGAAAGTATAGCATAACTTAGCGGAAAATCATATTTCCGAGACCTTCTTCCGTTCTTCGATTGCAGGCACGCTGCGAATGCAACAACGATTCTTTTCTGTCGAAACGCCCATAAGCTGTCTGAGCCGCTCCGGCGCACGTAGACCCGCGCCACGGCCAAGCTCATAGACGCGCATCTGTTCGCCGGGATCGCTCTCAATGCGGCTGCGAATATGGCACTCTTTTCATTCCCCGAGGTAGGCGCGTACTCGCTCCAGCGCGCGTAAGCCCGCGCCGCGCCCAAGCTCATAGACGCGCATCAATTCGCCGGGATCGCTCGCAATGCGGCTTATGCCGAGCTCCTCCCGCGGATAAATTAAGAGTGCCCGCCCGCGCTCCGCTTCTTCCTCGACAAAGCGTATGTTCTGGTTGTAGGTGAGGTGGCGCATCTTCATCGCAAGGGAGGCGCGCGGATAGCCCCTCAGCGCAGCCCCGACGATGGTCCCGGACGCACCGCGCTCCTTTCGATAGCCCTTGGGACGCGTCAGAATGACCACATTTTTCTCATAGCCGAGACTCAGCATTTTTTTCAGCGGAATCGAATCGGTAATGCCGCCGTCCAGGAGCTTATGCCCGTCCACCTCGACAATACGCGCCACCAGCGGCATCGAAGCAGAGGCGCGCATGTACTCGACATCGTGCGCATCGCCCTTCTCACAGCGGTAGTAAAAGGGCCTCCCGGTCTCCACATCGGTGCAGACCACATAGAACTCCATCGGATTCTTTTGAAAGGTCTCCGTGTCAAAAGGGAACTTTTCAAACGGCACCTCACGATAGGCAAAGTCCTTGTTATAAAAGTCGCCTGTCAGCAAGAGGGATCGAAGCGAGCCGTAGCGCGGGTCCGCGCCGTATTTTAAATTATAGCGGAGCACGCGCCCCGGCTGATTGGACTTATAGTTGCAACCGAACACAGCGCCCGCGGAAGTGCCGATGGCGCCCTCAAAGACAATTTTATTTTCCAGGAAGACATCCGTGACCCCCGCGGTAAAGAGCCCGCGCATGCCACCGCCTTCCATGACCAATCCACGTTTCATAGCCTATCCTTTCCGTGTAAGAACCATACAGTCTGCATTATAGCGAATTCCGATTGCGACTTGCAAGCTTCCCGTCTTTTCAGCCAGCCGTTTCGTGCTATAATAAGCCTGCTTCGGCACAATTCCCGCCGCACCTTCGGCAGCAGGGAACTGCGGCTTTCCGGAGCGGAACCCGCGGCAGTGTCCGCACATCTTGTTTCGTCGTATCTCCGAGAGAACGACAGAAAGGACAACTATGTATACACCCAAGAACCGCGTCCTCTACCTGAGCCAGCTTGCTCTCCTCGTCGCGATTGAACTCGTGATGAAGTTAGTCGGCCTCGGCTCCGTCCCCATCGGCCCGCTGTCGATGTCCTTCTTAACGGTCCCGATTGCGGTCGCAGCCATCCTGCTCGGGCCCTTCGCCGGCGCCGTGACCGGAGCTGTCTTCGGTATCACCGCCTTTTATGAGTGCGTGAGCGGAACTTCGCCGCTCGGCCTCGCGCTTCTGCAGTTCAGTGTGTTCCACACCTTTATGCTCTGTGTGACCATGCGTGTTCTCGTGGGTATCTGCACCGCATGGATCTTCCGCCTGGTGCTCGGCGCGAGCAAGCGAAAAAATCTCTCCTTCCTGGTCGGCGCCGTCGCAGCGCCCCTCACGAACACGATTTTCTTCATGGGCTACATGGTTCTTTTCTTCTATCATACCGAGGCGATTCAGGCCCTTGCGAACGCACTGCACGCGACCAATCCCCTTGCCTTCATTGTGCTTCTGGTCGGCCTGCAGGGCGTGATTGAAGTCGTGGTGAGCGGCATCGTGAGCACCCTGATTGTGAAAGTCCTGTCCCGCCTCCTCGCGGCGCAGCAGGAAATTCGCTGATTGCGCTTTTCGCCGAAGCTGTACAAAGATATCGCAAAAGAGCTTGTCATCCGCCGGATGACAAGCTCTTTTTTCTTCTGTTTTCCCGGTTCGTGCGCTTACCAAAGGCGCTGCCGCACAATCATAAACAACAAGGCAGCCATCAAAATTCCGAATTCCGCCTTTGAAAGCAGCTTCTCTTCAAAGCGGCGCAGACGGTATAACGCGGCATCCGCTTCCTGTAACTTCTGCGCCTGCCCGGAACGGAGCAAGCACTCGCTGTCCATGCGGCGTATCAGGAAGCTACCGATGAGCCAGAGTATTCCCAGGCCTGCCACAATTTGCAAAAGCGGCAGCTCTGTCAGCAGCTTTGACGCGAGTACTTCCGCCACAGCCAAGGAGATAATCAGCACGCCCAGTATCATACGGAATAAATAGACGCGACGCAATGAGAGCGAGTTTGCCATAGCAGACCTCCTTACAATGAAAATGCATCTTTGTTTTGATTTCATTGTACAACGCCGCATTTTTTTTTGCAAGTTATGGATTACTATCTATGCACTTCAAACTTGTCTTATCCGCACAGCATCCTCTCTCAGAGGATCATCGACAGCCCGATTCTCTGCTTCTTGACATCGGCCTCGACCACCTTGACCTCGACGATGTCGCCGACTTTCACGACCTCCGAGGGGTGCTTCACAAACTTGCCCTTCTTCATGCGGGAGATGTGCACGAGGCCGTCCTGGTGTACGCCGATGTCCACAAAAGCGCCGAAGTCAATGACGTTTCTAACGGTGCCGCGGAGTATCATGCCGGGCTTCAAATCCTCAATCTGCAGCACATCGCTCTTTAAGATGGGCTTCGGCATATCTTCGCGGGGATCGCGCCGCGCCGTTGTGAGTTCCTTCTCGACGCTCTCGAGCGTAACCTCTCCGACCGAGAGCTGCTCCGCAAGTGACTTCCGCTTTGCCTTGTTGAGTTTAAAGCTGAGACGGCCTTCCCGAAGCTTCTCCTCGCTCTCCCCTGCCGCCTCGAGGATGGCCTTCGCGAGCGCATAGCTCTCCGGGTGCACGCCGGTGTCGTCGAGCGGGTTCTCGCCGCCGCTGATTCTAAGGAAGCCCGCGCACTGCTCAAAGGCCTTGGGGCCGAGCTTCGATACTTTTAAGAGCTCCTTCCGGTTCTTGAATTTTCCGTTCTCCTCGCGGTAGCTCACGATATTCTTTGCCGTGGTCTTCGTGATGCCGGAGATATAGCGGAGCAGAGGAGCCGAAGCCGTGTTTAAATCCACGCCGACCGCGTTCACACAGTCCTCGACCACGCCCTCCAGCGCCTCGCCGAGGCGCTTTTGCTCCATGTCGTGCTGGTACTGCCCAACGCCGATCGACTTCGGGTCAATCTTCACGAGCTCCGCGAGCGGGTCCTGTACGCGGCGCGCAATCGAGGCCGCACTGCGCTGTCCCACATCGAACTCCGGGAACTCCTCGGTCGCGAGCGCACTCGCGGAGTAGACCGAAGCGCCCGCCTCGTTCGTGATCACATAGGAGACCTTCTGCGGGAGTTCTTTTAAGACCTCCGCGACAAACTGCTCGGACTCGCGGGAAGCCGTGCCGTTTCCGATTGAAATCAGGGTCACGCCGTACTTCTCGATAAATTCTCGCAGCTTCTCCGCCGCCGCGCGCTGCTTCTTCTCGTTGGTCGGCATGGTCGGGTAGACCACAGCGGTATCCAGCACCTTGCCGGTCTCGTCAACGACCGCAAGCTTACAGCCCGTGCGGAACGCCGGGTCCCAGCCGAGCACCACCTCGCCCGCAATCGGCGGCTGCATGAGCAGCTGATGCAGGTTCTTCCGGAACACCTCAATGGCCCCCGTCTCCGCCGCCTCGGTGAGCTCATTTCGAATGTCGCGCTCCACCGCCGGTGCCATGAGGCGCACATAGCTGTCCGTAATCGCGCGGTCCATGGCCTCGGCGGTGTTCTTGTTTTCCGCTTTAATCAGGCGGCTGCGGAGGGTCGAAAGAATCTCCTCGCTCGGTGCCTCGATGTAGACCCGCAAAATCTTTTCCTTCTCGCCGCGGTTCATCGCGAGCACGCGGTAGCCGGTTGCCTTCATCAGAGGCTCGCGGAAGTCATAGTAGGTCTCGTAGACCGCCCGCTTCTCTCTCTCCTTCTCCGCCTCGTTCTGCTTCTCCGCGCTGCCCTTCTGCTCACGCCGCGCCGCGCAGAGCTGACCGCCCCGCTTGGTCGTATCGCGCACATAGCTTCGAATGACGCGCGCGTCGGAAAAGCGCTCCGCGAGTATGTCCAAAGCACCCTGGATGCAGAGCGCTGCGGTACCGATGCCCTTCTCCTCGGAGATAAAGCGCTCGGCCTCTTCTTCGAGGCTCTTCTCTGTCTTCTGCGCCCAGATGAGATCCGCGAGCTCGCTTAATCCGCGCTCGATTGCCACCGTCGCGCGGGTGCTGCGCTTCGGGCGGTAAGGGAGGTAGATATCCTCGAGCTGTACCAGAGTCTCCGCCGCGTCAAGCTGCGCGCCGAGCGCCTCCGTCATCTTCCCCTGCTCCGTGATTGCCGCGCGTATCTTTTCGCGGCGCTCTTCCAGATTGCGAAGTGCGGTGAGTCGCGTATCGAGCGCTCTCAGCTGTTCATCGTCCAGCGAGCCGGTCACTTCCTTCCTGTAGCGGGCTATAAAGGGGATGGTCGCACCCTCGTCGATTAAGTTTACGGCTGCGTCCACCTGTTCTGTCCGGACCCCGAGTTCCTCTGCGATTTCTGATGAATGTTCAAGCCTTTTCCTCCCAAGCATGCCGCCCGCCGCGGCGGGCAAGTACGACACGGCACGCCTTTTCGTCACATTTTTCCCTTATTTTAATCTATGGGTAATCAAAAAACTAGCACTGTTTCCGTCCCCCCTGCCTTGCATTCACCGCCCGAATCTATTATGATTTTTGCGGTAACACGGTATTCTGTATGCGCATTCTGAAAGGAAGGTCCTATGGGAGGCATCTTTGCATCGGCACTCAAAGAGGATTGTGTCTTTGATCTTTTCTTTGGCACGGATTATCACTCGCACCTCGGCACGCGGCGCGGCGGCATGGCCGTCTACGGAAAGAAAGGCTTTGACCGCGCCATTCACAACATAGAAAACAGCCCCTTCCGCACCAAGTTTGCGGATGATGTGAAGACCATGGAGGGAAACCTCGGCATCGGATGTATTTCCGACTACGAGGCGCAGCCTCTCATTGTGCGCTCCCACCACGGCACCTATGCAATCACGACAGTCGGTCGCATCAACAACCTGAATGTGCTCTCGGATGAGCTCTTAAAGAACAACGGCTCCTCCTTCCTCGAGATGAGCGGCGGCTTCATCAATCCGACCGAGTTGGTCGCAGCGCTGATTAACCGCAAAGACAATCTGATCGAGGGACTTCGCTACGCCCAGGAAATGATTGACGGCTCCATGAGCATTATGCTCCTGACCCCGCAGGGCATCTATCTGTCCCGCGACAAGCTCGGCAGAACGCCGATTGTTGTGGGGCGCAAGGCGGAGGGCTACTGCGCCTCCTTCGAGAGTTTTGCCTATCTGAATCTTGGTTACGAGGACTTCCGTGAACTGGGCCCCGGCGAAATTGCCGTGATGACCCCTGAGGCGCTCACAACCCTCTCCGCCCCCGGAAAGAAGATGCGCATCTGCACCTTCCTCTGGGTCTACTACGGCTATCCCTCCTCTTCCTACGAGGGCGTATCCGTCGAGGCCATGCGCGTGCGCTGCGGTGAGGAACTCGCAAAACGCGACCACATGAGCCACGAGCAGATTGACTCGGTGGCAGGTGTTCCGGACTCCGGTACCGCGCACGCAATCGGCTACGCAAATGAGTCCGGCGTTCCGTTCGCACGGCCCTTTATCAAGTACACGCCGACCTGGCCGCGGTCTTTCATGCCGACCATTCAGGATAAGCGAGATCTCATCGCAAAGATGAAGCTGATTCCGGTGCACGAGCTCATCAACGGACAGCGCCTGCTCTTAATCGACGACTCCATTGTCCGCGGCACCCAGCTCCGCGAAACCACCGAGTTCCTGTACCACAGCGGTGCAAAGGAAGTCCATGTTCGTCCGGCCTGCCCGCCGCTGCTCTTCGGCTGTAAGTACCTGAACTTCTCACGCTCGACCGGTGAGATGGAGCTCATCACGCGGCGCATGATACGCGACGCCGAGGGCGAGAATGTGAGCAGAGAAGTTCTGACAGACTATGCAAACCCGGACTCCGAGCGCTATCAGGCGATGCTCGATGTCATCTGCAAGCAGCTGAACTTTACAACCCTCCGCTATAACCGCCTCGACGACCTCATCAAGGCTGTCGGCATCGACCGCGATAAGCTCTGTACCTATTGCTGGGACGGTCGGGAGTAAGGACTTCGAAACAAACGAAAAAGCACTGTTCTCGCGGAACAGTGCTTTTTATATGCCTCAAACAGTAGCAAGGCACCAAACTTCCCGGTATGAAGTTCACTCCGTATTCTGTGCCGCGCGCCTTTCGCAGTTCTCTACGGAAAGTCACTTTGCCCCGGGTCCGAATCTCCTATTTTCACTTCTCATGAACCGAAGTGAAGCGCCTTCCGCTTCACCTCATTCAAGAAGTTCTCACCTTGCAAGCTTTCATTCGACCAACGTTATCGGGGCTTCTTTCGACTCTTCTGCCGACTCTTTTAATCGCCCTTCCGTTTGCTGTCAGATTAGACTAAGCGTTACCTGACCCATGACACATTCCAAGAATACCACATTGCATGCTTCATAACCTTGTCTTCCAAACATATTGCTTCAAGGAAGCTGTTTACCAACTTTTTTATCCTATAACGCAACTTTCCCGAGGCTTTTGCCGACGCTTCCGTCGGCAATGTTGTCCGTCCTTCCGCTCGCTGTCACAGAATTTCTCTTTGTATTCCCCCATAAAAGGGAGGAGGCCGGGGGCTTTCGCTCCCGGCCAGTATATGAAAAAAAGATGTTCGCGGTTTCCCGCTTGCTATGTCTATATGATAGCGAAGAGTCGTGATGAATTCATGTGCGCCTTGTAACGCTTTTTCAAAGAAATCATGAACAAAGTATGAATACTCACTCTTCCTTCAAGCCGAGCAAAAGGCAGAGCTTTCTGTGGCAGTGATGAAACGCGGGAATTAAGAAGCAATCCGCGGCAAGCCAGGCGAGCGGTGACGCAAAGAAGATTGCGTAGATACCGAAGAAGCGAACGCCGACAAAGCCCATGAAGGTGCGCGCTGCCATCTCCGCAACGCCCGCCAGAATCGCAAAGACGGAATAGCCCATTCCCTGAATCGTAAAGCGCCACACATTGACCACCGTAAGGGCGCCATAGAAGGCTGCGTTTGCAAGCAGGAAGAGCTTTGCCTGTTGCAAAATTTCCGTCTGCTCCGACGAGATAAATAGTTGCGGCAACTTATCACCGAAGAGGAAGCAGAGCAAGAAGGCAAACAGGCCGTAGAGTATGCCGATTCGCGTCGCCACATAAACGCCTTCCTTGACGCGACGCAACTTGCCCGCGCCGACATTCTGACCCGCATAGGTGGCCATGGTCGCGCCCAACGCATCGTAGACAGAGCAGAGGAACATGCTGATCTTCTGTCCCGCCGTCACAGCCGCAACCGTCACCGTGCCGAGCATATTGACCGCGCTCTGCACAATGACGGAACCGATTGCCGTAATCGAATACTGCAATCCCATCGGCAAGGCCATTGCAAGCAGGATTTCGCATTTTCTGCGGTCAAAGTTAAGCTCCCGCGGCGCAAAACGGAGCAACGGAAACTTATTCCGCATATAAAAGATGCACAGAATACCGGAGATCGCCTGCGAGAACACGGTCGCAAGCGCGGGACCGTTTACGCTGAAGCCGAACCCGACAATCGTCACAAAGTCGAGGACAATGTTGATGACCGATGCGAGAATCAAGAAGTACACCGGTGTCTTCGAGTCTCCCAGGGCACGAATCAGGCTCGCCGTCACATTGTAGAGATAGGTGGTCGGAATACCGAGGAAGATGATAAAGATATATTGATAGGCATAGGGCATGATTTCCTCCGGCGTCTGCGTCCATACGAGGAGGGGCTTCGTAAAGATCGCAACGAGTCCCGTCACGACAAACGAAAAAATCAGGCTGAGCCATATGGTATTCGCGATGAACTTGCGCATATCCGTATAATCACGCGCACCGAAGCGCTGTGCCACCGGAATCGCAAAGCCCGAGGACATGCCGATCACAAAGCCGTTGATCAGGAAGTTAATCGCCGCCGTGGAACCAACGCCCGCAAGTGCATTGATGCTGAGGTAACGTCCCACGATTACCGTATCTGCCATGCTGTAAAACTGCTGGAACAAGGTTCCCAGTAACATGGGAATCGCAAATCCCAAAATGAGCGCCGTCGGGCTTCCCGCCGTCATGTCGACTATCGCTGCCTTCTTGCTTCTCATCATTTCCTTCATAGGTCGTTCACCTCCGTTTCAATTTAAAAAAATAAGATCGACAAAGAGTTGTCAATCTCATCGCACGAGACTCTGTTATACACGCCTTGTAAGCGGAATGCAAGCGGGATATTCGTTTTTTTCGCTCTGAGGGACATGTATTCTATTTTATACAGTTTATTGCCCGACGCTTCTTGCCGTGCCCCCCGGCCTATGCATCCGCCGCTTTCGAAGCGTCTGCTCTTTGACTTATTATGCTCTAATGAGAATCCCCCTCCGCAGCGCCTTATCATAACGGCGTTGCAGAGGGGGAAGCAATCGGTTTATCTATCTGATTGTCTTATTCACTTGCACTGCGTCGCTGCAGAAACGATGCGTTCAGCGCAATTTTCTGCACAAGCTGCAGAATCGCATAGAGCAGGATGCACTCCGGTACAAAGAGAATCACTGCTTTGATAAAGCGGGTCTTAACCAGCAAATGGAAGGCCTTACCGTACATCATGGAGAGCCAAAGCGGGTTCAACAGGAAGCTGATCAGCACCGTGTTGATCACGCGGGCAATGACAACTCGCTTCATGGAAAGCGGCTTCTTATAAAGTATCAGGCCGTAAACCACGCCGTTGATGATTGCATTCAGCGTAAAGCCGGGAAAGAACGGGCCGGTCGGACGGACCAGATAGCCCAGCACATCCGCAAGCGCACCGACGGTACCAGAGACAAAGGGCCCGAATAAAAAGCCCGCGCTTGCATTTGCCAAAAAGGCGAAGCTGAATTCGAGCGTCGGTGTAATGACAATCTTCAAAAACTTGAGCGTCACCGCAAGCGCTACGAGTAAAGCTGCGACCGTCAGCGATCTGACATTCTTCATGTGTTCCATGCTTTTTTCCTCCTGAGAAAAACTGCACTACGTTTCCATATTCTGTTTTCGGCTACAAGAATCAGACACCGGGTGTATGTCGTCTGTCGTGAGTGTGTCAAACTTCCATGCAACGCGAACCTTATCCCGTCACTCTGAATCTAAGGCTCATTATACTACCTTTTCAGCCGCTCTTCTATCCAATCCTTCAAGACAAGCACATGATTGCAAGCCGGATCTTTTGCCGCGTAAACCAGAGTTACATTTCCCTCTTTCAGGAAATTCCGTATCTCGGAAAGAAACCCCTCTCCCGCAGGATTCGCATCCAGTTCTTTCCGGTAGAGCTCCGTAAAGGTAGCAAAACGCTCCGGTTCATGACCGAACCACTTTCTGAGGTCCGGAGAAGGCGTAATCTCTTTCTCCCAGCGCGTCAGCGCTGCCCTCTCTTGCTGATTCCTCTCGGCCACAGTCTGTCTACCAAAATACGCGTTCCGTCTGTCGGCTCCGCCGACTCGTAGATACGCTTCATCTTCAGCTCATTCATTTCCCGCTCCTCCTTTCGTTACCTACCGTTCTCGGATTTTCTATCATTTCCTTCCTACATACCCCCGGCGCGCGAAAGCGCGCGTCCCGGAATCAGATTGCTCTACACACAACTGCGAATTATAAATCGCTGCCGTCGCAAGGGCTTGATCTGCTCACTTGGAATCGATTCGGCTATGCTCTGGGTTTCCTTTGTTCCCTACTCGTCATTATAGAAAGCTCTCATTTTTTTGCAACAAAAAACCGGTCCTTCGGACCGGTCTCGCGAGAGGCGACAACCGGATTCGGACCGGTGATCAGGGTTTTGCAGACCCACGCCTTACCACTTGGCTATGTCGCCATATTAAGCTCCTCGTGTTGGACTCGAACCAACGACACCGCGGTTAACAGCCGCGTGCTCTACCGACTGAGCTAACAAGGATTATTTACACCCTGAAAACCGCACACAGAATTCTATCTATTCATCTCTTTCCCAAACCCTTTGGTTAAACCCTCGACCGATTAGTAAGAGTCAGCTGAACGTGTCGCCACGCTTACACCTCTCTCCTATCTACCTTGTCGTCTTCAAGGGGTCTTACCGCTTTCGCATGAGATATCCCATCTTGAGGGGGGCTTCACGCTTAGATGCCTTCAGCGTTTATCCCGTCCCGACTTGGCTACCCGGCCATGGGGTTGCTCCCCAACCGGTGCACCAGTGGTCAGTCCATCCCGGTCCTCTCGTACTAAGGACAGCTCCTCTCAGATATCTTACGCCCGCGCCGGATAGGGACCGAACTGTCTCACGACGTTCTGAACCCAGCTCGCGTACCGCTTTAATGGGCGAACAGCCCAACCCTTGGGACCGACTTCAGCCCCAGGATGCGATGAGCCGACATCGAGGTGCCAAACCACTCCGTCGATGTGAACTCTTGGGAGTGATAAGCCTGTTATCCCCAGGGTAGCTTTTATCCGTTGAGCGATGGCAATCCCACTTTATACCACCGGATCACTAAGTCCTACTTTCGTACCTGCTCCACCCGTCGGTGTCGCAGTCAAGCTCCCTTCTGCCTTTGCGCTCTTCGAATGGTTTCCAACCATTCTGAGGGAACCTTTGAGCGCCTCCGATACTCTTTCGGAGGCGACCGCCCCAGTCAAACTCCCCACCTGACATTGTCCCCCATCCCGGATCACGGATGTAGGTTAGAAATCCAGTGCCACAGGGGTGGTATCCCAACAGCGGCTCCGGAAAGACTGGCGTCCTTCCTTCTTAGCCTCCCACCTATCCTGTACGAGTAACACCGAATCCCGGTATCAAGCTGGAGTAAAGCTCCATGGGGTCTTTCCGTCCTGGCGCAGGTCACCAGCATCTTCACTGGTACTTCAATTTCACCGGGTGCATTGTTGAGACAGCGCTCAAATCATTACGCCTTTCGTGCGGGTCGGAACTTACCCGACAAGGAATTTCGCTACCTTAGGACCGTTATAGTTACGGCCGCCGTTTACTGGGGCTTAAATTCAAAGCTTCGCTTTGCGCTAACCTCTCCTCTTAACCTTCCAGCACCGGGCAGGCGTCAGCCCATATACCTCACCTTACGGTTTCGCATAGACCTGTGTTTTTTTGCTAAACAGTTGCTTGAGCCTTTTTCTCTGCGGCTGCATCTCTGCAGCATCCCCTTCTCCCAAGTTACGGGGTCATTTTGCCGAGTTCCTTAACAATGCTTCTCCCGCCGGCCTTAGGATTCTCTCCTCATCCACCTGTGTCGGTTTGCGGTACGGGCTGACATGATACAATAGCGGCTTTTCTCGACAGTCCCTCCACCGGCTTCGCTACTTATATTTTCGCTCCCTATCACGCTTTCGGATTGTGCGGCGGATTTGCCTACCGCACTCCTAACTTCGCTTCGCCCGGTCTTTGCTCTCCCGGGTCCGGTTTTGTTCCTGTGTCCCCACAGTTCTGATCATGTCAGGTGCAGGAATATGAACCTGCTGTCCATCGACTACGGATCTCTCCCTCGCCTTAGGTCCCGACTTACCCAGGGCAGATCAGCTTTACCCTGGAATCCTTGGATATTCGGCCATGATGATTCTCACATCATTCTCGCTACTCATTCCGGCATTCTCTCTTCTCAGAACTCCACGCTTCCTTGCGGTAGCGCTTCGGCACTCTGAGATTGCTCCTCTACCAATGTATTGCTACATTCCTAAGCTTCGGTATCGTGTTTTAGCCCCGGAAATTTTCGGCGCAGGACCTCTCGACTAGTGAGCTATTACGCACTCTTTGAATGTGTGGCTGCTTCTAAGCCAACATCCTAGCTGTCTTCAATCCCACATCCTTTTTCCACTTAACACGTATTTTTGGGACCTTAGCTGTAGGTCTGGGCTCTTTCCCTTTTGACTGCCCAACTTATCTCGTGCAGTCTGACTCCCGACCATCATCAGTGACGGCATTCGCAGTTTGATATCCCTTGGCAGGCTTTGACGCCCCCTCAGGAATTCAGTGCTCTACCTCCGTCTGACTAAGTCGAGGCTAGCCCTAAAAGCTATTTCGAGGAGAACCAGCTATCTCCGGGTTCGATTGGAATTTCTCCCCTATCCACACCTCATCACCACCCTTTTTCAACGGATGTGTGTTCGGTCCTCCATCCCCTTTTACGGGGACTTCAACCTGGACATGGATAGATCACCCGGTTTCGGGTCTGCCGATGCTGACTGTAAGCCCTATTAAGACTCGGTTTCCCTTCGGCTCCGGACCTGTAGTCCTTAACCTTGCCAGCACCGGCAACTCGCCGGACCGTTCTACAAAAAGTACGCGGTTGTGCGTTCATGTATCGCACTTCCACTGCATGTAAACATAGGGTTTCAGGTTCTTTTTCACTCCCCTCCCGGGGTCCTTTTCACCTTTCCTTCACAGTACTATGCACTATCGGTCACTAAGTAGTATTTAGCCTTAGGGGGTGGTCCCCCGCATTCCCTAAGGTTTCACGTGTCTCGTGGTACTCTGGATCCTGCTGAGTCTTTGACTCGTTTTTCCCGTACAGGGGCTTTCACCCTCTCTGGCGGACTGTTTCCAAAGTCCTTTCCGGTAACGATTCAATTCCCGTGTGCAGTCCGAACCCCGCGGTGCACGCACTGCGGTTTGGGCTCTTCCGTGTTCGCTCGCCACTACTTACGGAATCACTGTTGTTTTCTCTTCCTCCGCCTACTTAGATGTTTCAGTTCAGCGGGTTCCCGGCTGTACGCTATGGATTTCACGCACAGTCACTGCAGCTCTTCTGCAGTAGGTTTCCCCATTCGGAAATCTGCGGATCAATAGATATTTGCTCTTCCCCGCAGCTTATCGCAGCTTATCACGTCCTTCATCGGCTCTTAGTGCCAAGGCATCCGCCCTACGCTCTTTTTCTGTTTAACCTCTTACATGTTCTCTAGCGTAAGAACATGCGGGTTGGTCAACTCTGCTCTCACAGAGTTACGTATTATTACATCATAGACATGACTTTCGTCACATCTATCGGATACGACTTTCGTCGTATCACCTCGGATGTCTAGATATTCTAAAATTGAATATTCATTCTGTATGCGATTTTCAAGGTGCAAAGTGGAGATTAAGTGGACTCGAACCACCGACCTCACGCTTATCAGGCGTGCGCTCTAACCGGCTGAGCTACAATCCCCATAATAATCCGGCGCCCGCCTATTCTCCCATGCCGTTACCAGCATAGTACCTTCGGCCGTCTTCCTCTTAACCGTCGTGTTCGGGATGGGAACGGGTGTTTCAAGAAGACGCATCGACACCGGAAATCCGGTGCGAACCTTTGATCAAAAAAACCAGACAGCACAAACAACCCTTACTTTTTTCCTTAGAAAGGAGGTGATCCAGCCGCACCTTCCGATACGGCTACCTTGTTACGACTTCACCCCAGTTATCCGCCCCGCCTTCGGCAGCTCCCTCCTTGCGGTTGGGTCACTGACTTCGGGCGTTGCTGACTCCCATGGTGTGACGGGCGGTGTGTACAAGACCCGGGAACGTATTCACCGCGACATGCTGATTCGCGATTACTAGCAATTCCGGCTTCGTGCAGTCGAGTTGCAGACTGCAGTCCGAACTGAGACGTTATTTTTTTGAGCTTTGCTTAAACTCGCGTTCTCGCTTCTCTTTGTTAACGCCATTGTAGCACGTGTGTTGCCCAAATCATAAGGGGCATGATGATTTGACGTCATCCCCGCCTTCCTCCCGGTTATCCCGGGCAGTCTCGCCAGGTGCCCAGCTTTACCTGCTGGCTACCGGCAATAGGGGGTTGCGCTCGTTGCGGGACTTAACCCAACATCTCACGACACGAGCTGACGACAACCATGCACCACCTGTCACTCCTGTCCCGAAGGAAAGCACCCATTACGGTGCGGTCAGAAGGATGTCAAGATTTGGTAAGGTTCTTCGCGTTGCTTCGAATTAAACCACATGCTCCACTGCTTGTGCGGGTCCCCGTCAATTCCTTTGAGTTTCATTCTTGCGAACGTACTCCCCAGGTGGAATACTTATTGCGTTTGCGACGGCACCGATGCCCTTCGGGGCACCAACACCTAGTATTCATCGTTTACCGCGTGGACTACCAGGGTATCTAATCCTGTTTGCTCCCCACGCCTTCGAGCCTCAACGTCAGTTTTCGTCCAGCAGGCCGCCTTCGCCACCGGTGTTCTTCCTAATATCTACGCATTTCACCGCTACACTAGGAATTCCGCCTGCCCCTCCGATACTCAAGTCGCACAGTTTCCAAAGCAGTCCCGTGGTTAAGCCTCGGGATTTCACTTCAGACTTGCAGCAGCCGTCTGCGCTCCCTTTACACCCAGTAAATCCGGATAACGCTTGCCCCCTACGTATTACCGCGGCTGCTGGCACGTAGTTAGCCGGGGCTTCTTACTCAGGTACCGTCATTTTTCTTCCCTGCTGATAGAGCTTTACATACCGAAAGTACTTCTTCACTCACGCGGCGTCGCTGCATCAGGGTTTCCCCATTGTGCAATATTCCCCACTGCTGCCTCCCGTAGGAGTTTGGGCCGTGTCTCAGTCCCAATGTGGCCGGTCATCCTCTCAGATCGGCTATCGATCGTCGCTTTGGTGGGCCGTTACCCCGCCAACTGGCTAATCGAACGCGGGTCCATCTCATACCACCGGAGTTTTTTTACCCCCGCACCATGCGGTGCTGTGGTCTTATGCGGTATTAACAGTCGTTTCCAACTGTTATCCCCCTGTATGAGGCAGGTTACCCACGCGTTACTCACCCGTCCGCCACTCGAAATAAAGTCTTCCGCCCGAAGGTTTCCATCTCCACTTTCTCGTTCGACTTGCATGTGTTAAGCACGCCGCCAGCGTTCATCCTGAGCCAGGATCGAACTCTCAAATTTAAAGTTTGTTCGTTCCGGTCAAAAATAACGTTGGTCTTTCTCAGTTATTTTACCCGTTATTACTTGGTTTGGTTCTTTTTTTGAAATTCTTTTTGGAAGCTCACGGACACATTCGAAAAGATGTCCGCAAGCCCTCTGTTTTCACAGAGATTTCAGGGTTGTTTGTACTGTCTGATCTTTGATTTTTCAAGGTTCTTGGCCCGCTCACTCGCGGGACTCTCATATGATATCAGCCTCGCCTAGAACTGTCAACAAGAACTTTGCATTTTTTTATTTTTTTGTCCTTCTGCCGAGTACACGATTTTCGCTGTTTTTTGAGGCATCCCTCGTTACTGCCGTTTTATCGATATTTTGTATCCCGTTGCTATTCCGATCCTCTCTTTTGCTATCTTTCGAAATTCTGCTCCGCTGTGACAGCTCCCGGTATTCTTTGCAACTCCAAGCTCTCATTCCCATTCCAATGCTTCCCATACTCCTATCGTATCCCATTCCCTATCGGCTCGCCTACCCTATCACCCCTCAACCCTCTATCACTTCTCAGCTTCCTATTTCCTCTTATCCCCAGGTGCTTCTGATCCCCCTCCCCCGCTCACATATCTAAATCATTCTCATTTCTCATCCTTTTCTTCCGCTGTCTTCTCTTATACCCTATCGCTACTCATCCCTGAATCTCTCTTCCTTTCACTCCCTTCACACCCTATCGCCTATCGACACTCTCTCCTTCTCTCTTTCCCTGCTTTTTCTAATTGCCCTCAACGCTCTATCTCCCAAACGCTCGAGTGCTTTCCCACTTTCCCGACTTCCGGAATTTTCTGTCGAAGCCTATCTTCTATATTAGAACAGCCCCTTTCCACCGCGTCGCCTTGCACCGCCCTCGGCCGCATGCTAGAATGTTTTTCTGTACGTTTTTGGAGGTCTTCTATGATTTATCTCGATTACAGCGCAAATACTCCCGCCGACCCGAGGGTTGCAGAGGCGTTTCTCCGCGCAAGTCTCGATTTTCCCGGCAATCCGAATTCCAAACACCCCGCGGGACAGGCGGCGGCTAACGCACTCAGCGAAAGCCGAAACCGCATCGCGGAATTACTCTCCGTTCTGCCCGAAGAGCTTATCTTTACTTCCGGCGCAACGGAATCCAATAATCTCGCCCTGCTCGGCAGCGTTGCGGCGCGGCGTCATGTCGGCCGCCACATCATCAGTACCGCACTCGAACATCCTTCGGTCAGTGCCTGTCTGAGTCACTTGCAGGAAAACGGCTACGAGATCGACCTGCTCCCGATTCTTTCAAACGGCTGCATCGATCTCGAAGCCCTAAACTCTTTGCTCCGGAAGGATACCTGTCTGGTCGCACTCTCCGCGGTCGACAGCGAGCTCGGCACGGTGCAACCGCTTGCGGAGGCCGTCGAACGGATACGCCGTTTCCCCGACTGCCACTTTCATGTCGACGCAACCCAGGCGATTGGGAAAATAAGTACAGACTTTCGCCTTGCAGACAGCGTGAGCTTTGCGCCGCACAAGTTTTACGGCCTTATCGGCAGCGGTGTTTTATATAAGAAGAAAGGCATTCCGCTGCTCCCGCAACTCCATGGCGGTGAAAGCGATTCTCCTTACCGCAGCGGTACGCCCGCCCTCGCGGAAATCAAAGCGCTGGAATGCGCGCTGGAACTTGCGCTCACCGAGCAGGTCAGCCGAAACGAGGCGGTCCGCGCACACAATGCCTATCTCCGCACTGCGTTTTCCAAGGAGAAAAAGTCAGCATCAACAGCCCGGCGGATGCGGTTCCGCACATTCTGAATCTGAGCATCGCCGGCAATCGCGGTTCCGCCGTGCAGGCCGCACTTGCCGAGGCGGATATCTGCATCTCGGTAAAATCCGCCTGCTCTTCCGATGCCCTTCCGAGCCGCGCGGTCTTTGCCGTGAGTCGCTCCCGAAAAAATGCTCTCGCCTCCTTTCGCGTGAGTTTAAGCCACTTGACCACCCGAGAAGAGTTGGACGCTCTCCTAAGTGCGCTCGCTCCTCTCCTGCATGCATAAAGCCTTTTGAAAGGAGTGCCCATGGCACGAGAACTCTTGCCCTATCAGCTCGCCGAACGGAGCATCATCAAAAAATACAGAAAGCAACTCTGGAATCCCTTTATTGCCGCCGTAAAGCGCTATGAACTCGTAGAGCCGGGCGATAAAATCGCGGTCTGTATTTCCGGCGGCAAAGACTCCATGTTGCTTGCCAAGCTTTTCCAGGAACTGCACCGCCACAGCGACGTTCCCTTTGAGGTTATCTACCTCGTCATGGATCCGGGCTACAACGAAATTAACCGCGCAAAAATCGAGAGCAACGCAAAACTGCTCAACATCCCGATTACTGTTTTTGAGACCGACATCTTTGATGTCGCGAACAATGCCGACGAACACCCCTGCTATCTCTGTGCGCGCATGCGCCGCGGCCACCTCTACCGCAAGGCCAAAGACCTCGGCTGCAACAAAATTGCACTCGGCCACCACTTAAACGATGTGATTGAGACCACCGTCATGGCAATGTTCTACAGCTCCCAGCTGCAGGGCATGATGCCAAAGCTACACTCACAAAACTTTGAGGGCATGGAACTCATACGTCCGATGTACTGCATCCGCGAGGACGATATTATCGCGTGGCGTCGCTACAACGAGCTCTCCTTTATACAGTGCGCCTGCCGTTTCACCGAAAACTGCACCATCTGTGACAATGGGGGCGGCGGCAGCAAGCGCCAGGAGATTAAAATCCTGCTGCGCCATCTAAAACAAAACAATCCGGACATCGAAAAGAGTATTTTCAACGCAATTCACGCTGTCTGCACCGAGACCTTCCCGGGTTTCCGCAGAACAGACGGGGATCACAGCTTCCTCGAGGATTACGCGACGAGGCGAGGGGAATAAAATGCCCCGCCCAAATCTCCCGCTCGCACACGAAAAATCCCCCGTTACGCAAATGTCGTAACGAGGGATTTTTTGATGTGTATCGTTTGATTTCCTTTCACTTGATTGCTTTTCCCATTGCTTCCGAAATTCCCGACTCTATCGCACAAAAAGCCTTGCAATACGGATATAATGAATGTATCTGAAACAATCCCCTGATTTGGGGCTTTGCTTCGAAGCAAACGAAAGGAACTCCGATCATGTGCAAGAGCAAGAAAATAACTTCAACCGAACAGAGCGCTTCCGCAACGTGCAAATCCGCGCTGTATGACGGAAACGGGCTGGATTTCCTATTGTCTATACTCGGGATTGCGTGTAAGGCCTCCGCAATGCTCGGTTTCTCCGTTTTCACCCAAAAGGTCATAGACACCATCTCCGGCGAGCGTAGCAGTACCGTTCCGTATCTGCTTCTCTGCGCTGCAACCTGTATCGGCTGTCTGCTCACCGGCGCCGTGCTCGAATATATCTTTTGGACCGCATTTCGGAGTCGCGCGCTGACACAGTACAGGGCACATGTCTGCGCGAAGATTCTCGGCAAGGACATTGCCGCCTTCCGGCAAGAAAGTTCCGCAAACTATACCTCTGCGATTTCAAACGACTTGAATCAGATTCGTATGAATTATCTTGAGCAATTGCCTTACGCCGCCGAACTGCTTTTCAGCTTTATCGGTACCGTCATTCTGATGCTCCGCTATGATATCAAACTGGCCTTGATTGCCTTTTCGGTTTCATTATTGCCCATCCTGCTCTCTTCCTTCCGCATGAAGCAGATTGAAGAATGCGAGAGCAACATGGCCCTTGCAAACAGCCGCTTTCTCGGTGCTTTTGCCGAAGTCCTGCAAGGCTTTCGTTCCATCAAGAGCGTAAAGGCGGAACGCGCCGTAGTTCAAAAACTGGAGCACGTCAATGCGGATGCCTCCGCGGCTTTCAGCAGGCGCGAACACGCGGAAATCTCGGTCGCATACATCGCCTCGCTGGTCGGTCACCTGGCACAGATTGTATTTTTCTTTGCGGCGCTCTTCCTCGCAAAAAGCGGTGAGGGGATATCCGTCGGCATGATTGTCGTATTTGTACAGCTCATGCGAAACATCTCTCAGCTCGGCATCAGCATGCCCGAGCTCATGGCCAACATCAAGGCATCTCGGAAACTCATGCAAAACCATGACCGTTTTCTTGCGTCACATCGAGCGCAGGGAAGAACCGCCTTGGTCACTTGCTGTGACAGAATCGAAGTAGAGCAAGTTTCCGTTGACTACGGAAACACGAAGAAGATACTCAGTGATATCTCGTTTTCGCTTCCCGCAAACGGATGTTACGCTATCATAGGCGAAAGCGGAAGCGGGAAGACCAGTCTCTTAACTCTACTTGCCGGATCCATGCGAGAATACACCGGGTATATCCGCTATGACGGCTCAGACATCGGAGATATTTCCAACGAAAGCCTTTTCGATTTGATTTCGGTCATTCAACAGGAGGTTTTCATTTTCGATGCAAGCATACGCGACAACATCACTATGTTCGGCTCCTGTTCGCAAGAAGAGCTTTACGACGCAATCCGTAAGGCGGGACTTGCCGCATTGACGGAGCAAAAGGGCTTGGACTATCTCTGCGGCGAAAACGGAAAACTGCTTTCCGGCGGAGAACGGCAGCGCATCGGGATTGCGAGAAGTATCCTAAAGAAAAACAAGGTACTGCTGCTCGATGAGGCCACTTCCGCACTGGATGCCCGAACCGGATATCAAATCATCGATACCGTTCAAAAGATGGAAGCTACAACGCGTGTCGTTGTCACGCACGACATCTACCCCGAACTCATGGAGCGCTTTGACTGCGTGTTTGTCCTGAAGGACGGTCGGGTCGCGGAATCCGGCAAGTTCAGTGAACTTCTTGCCCGGAAAGGAGTATGTTGGGCGCTGGTAAACAAGACAACAAAAGCGGATTTCTCCTTGGATCAATCCACCTGATACGGCAGCCGCATGATGTGACCTGCTCTCTTGATTGCGAATGCGCATACTCTCCGGTGATGCGCAGTTTCCGGCGCACAAAAAGGGAGTTCCCTCGCGGGAACTCCCTTCCGATTTCTCGTATTTCCGCCTGTGGCTTAGTCCACCTGGTACGGAAGCAGAGCAATGTGACGTGCTCTCTTGATTGCGAGCGTAAGCGCTCTCTGGTGACGCGCGCAGTTTCCGGTGATGCGGCGCGGAAGAATCTTACCTCTCTCGGAGATGTACTTCTTCAGCGTTGCAACATCCTTGTAATCTACCGGCTTTGCGCTCTCAGCACAAAACACACAAACTTTTTCTTCTTCTGCGCATGCCGCCCGGACGTCTGTTTCTCTGTCCTTCCGGTCTGTCACTTCTGTTAAAAGGCATAACCTTGTCCCCCTATCTGATTAATTGAACGGCAGTCCTTCGTCTTCGACGCCGTCCGGGATATTCATGAATCCCTCGGTGCTGGCACTCTGCGGGCTCGGTCTTCTCTCCTCCGCATAGCCTGTCTGTGCGGCGCTGTTATAATTTCCGCTTCCGCCGTTGCCAGCGCCCTTGCTGTCGGCGAATTCCTGATCTTCCAATATCACTTCGGTTGTATAAACTTTCTGCCCTTCACGGTTCGTGTAGCTTCCGGTCTGAATCCGTCCGGACACCAGCACGCGCATTCCCTGACGGAAATACTTCTCCGCGAACTCTGCTGCGCGGTCAAATGCGACGCAGGGGATGAAATCCGCTGTCTGCTCGCCGTTGCCGTTCCCACGTCTGCCTCTGCGGTCCACCGCAAGGGTGTAACGCGCAATCGCCATGGACTTTTCGCCGCTCGAATAGCGAACTTCCGGATCTCTCGTCAGTCTTCCCATCAAAACGACTTTGTTCATACAATCACTCTTTCTGAATTATTCTGCCTGTGCGGGCTGCTCGACAGTTTCGTCTCTGACGATCAGATATCTCACGACCGGCTCGAAAATGCGAAGGCTTGCTTCCAGCTCGTTCGGCGTGGACGCATCCTCGGACTCGAACTTGATGAAGTAGTAGAAGCCTTCCTTCATCTTCTGGATGTCGTAAGCAAATCTCTTCTTACCCCAGTCGTCGACGTTCGTCACAGTGCCGTTGAAGCGGGTGATGTAACCCTGCGCCTTCTCAAGCGCAGCCACCTTCTCTTCTTCTTCGAGCTTTCCGTTCAGAACAAGCGTCAATTCGTATTTGTTCATTTCGCTCTTCCTCCTTTTGGTCTCCGGCCTCCGGTCACGTCCGGAAGCAAGGATATAATGTCACGGTGTCTTATTCTACCTGATTTCGTCCTGTTTTGCAAGCGCAAATCTCCCGAAAGCCCCGCCGTTTCGCGCCTTTGGGGCCCTCTCGTAGACCCCCACTTCAGTGTGCCCTCTCGACCGCCTCGGAAAGCACTTCCCCGATCGGCGCCTGAATGACCAAATCCGCATCCCGATCCGCAGGCGTTGCACTGCGGTTGATGACGACCAGCCGCCTTCCCGAGAAATAGCGAAGCAGCCCCGCCGCCGGATAAACCGCGAGCGAGGTTCCGCCTATGATCAGCATATCCGCCGCCGCAATGCAGCGCGCGGCCTCTTCGAGAAGCGCTGTGTCGAGTGCCTCCTCATAGAGCACCACATCCGGCTTAATCATTCCGCCGCAGTCGCAGTGCGGAACCGTTCCCGGCCGCGCGAGCATGTCCTGCAAATCGTAGAACTTCCCGCAGCGCTGACAGCGGTTTCGAAGCACCGTGCCGTGAAGCGGAAGCACCTTTTTGCTCCCGGCCTTCTCGTGAAGGCCGTCTATGTTCTGGGTGATTACAGCGCTTAACTTTCCCTGCCGCTCCAGTTCCGCGAGCGCAAGGTGCGCGGCATTCGGCGCTGCCTCGGGATAGAGCATGCGTTCCTTATAAAATTCATAGAATTGCTCCGTGTGCGAGAGGAAAAAGCTGTGACTCACAATCTGCTCCGGCGGATAGCGCCGCTTCTCCGCATAGAGCCCGTCCGATGAGCGAAAGTCCGGAATGCCGCTCTCGGTCGAAACGCCCGCCCCGCCGAAAAAGACAATATGTTGACTCTCCGAAATCCAAGCCGAAAGCGCTGTAATCTGTGCTTCTAAGCGATCCGCTTCTCCGCCCATAGCCGCTCCTTTCTTTGCGTCAGCGCAGTCCCATGAACTGCTGCATCAAAAGAGTCACGCAAGTAATGCCTGCCCAGCAAACCGCACCGAGCAGTAAGGGCTTACCGCCGCTCCGTATGAGTTTCACCACGTTGCTGTTTAAACCGATGGCTGCCATTGCCATGACAATACAGAACTTCGAGAGCTCTTTTAACGGGCGGAAAGCCGCCGAAGAGACGCCCGCCTGCAGGGCAACGGTCGTAATCAGCGCGGCCAGAATAAAATAGAGAATGAACATCGGGAAGGCGCGCCGCAGTTGAAAGCCGTTCTGCTCTCCTCCCGCCTTTGCCGCCTGCTTGGCACGATATACACTCAGCGCCAGCGTAATCGGAATGATTGCGAGCGTTCTTGTGAGTTTCACCGTGACCGCCGTGTCCAAGGTATCCGTCCCGAGCTTCCACATGCTGTCCCATGTGGAAGCCGCTGCCGTCACCGAAGAGGTGTCGTTGATAGCTGTGCCCGCAAAGACGCCGAAGGCCGTGCCGCTCCCGGTATCAAAACCGAGCACCCTGCCGAGTATCGGAAAGAAAATCGCAGCGAGCACATTAAAAAAGAAAATGACCGAGATGGCCTGTGCGACCTCGTCGTCGTTCGCGTCGATGACAGGCGCGGTCGCCGCAATCGCAGATCCCCCGCAAATCGACGAGCCCACGCCGACCAGGGTCGCAATGTTCCCCGAAATTCGGAGCGCCCGCTGTAAGCCCCACGCGAGCAGCAGGGCCGTCGCAATGGTGCACACAATAATGGGGAGCGATTGCCTTCCCGTCTTGAGAATAACGCCGAGATTTAAGCCGAAACCGAGCAGAACCACAGCGGCCTGCAGGATGTACTTGGAGGTGAAACGTATCCCGGCCTCCGCTCTCCCCTTATTTGTCCAAACCATGGTGAGTAACATGCCGCCGAGAATGGCGAGCACCGCCCCGCCAATCAGCGGAAAGTGCTTTCCGAGCAGCCATGCCGGCACGGCAAGCGCAAAGCAGACCAGAATACCGGGTCCCGTTTTTTTGATTCCGTTCATATACCTCCCCTCTTTGCCCGCCGCAGACACAGCTCTTCCGTATCCGCAACAGGGATTTCTCTTTCTTCTATTCTGTTCCGGCTTTGGGTGCCGCTACTCGCCCACCCCCGGGTGCCACTTCCCCTGAAAATTCCCTGCAAGAATGGGATGCGCTTTCGCAGAACCCGGGTTTTCCCCTTACATTTCTTCATCAAAATAGGCTCTGTATGACGTCAATTCCTCCGCCCAGGGCGCATGCTTCATTCCGAAGAAAACGGATACCAACTCTTCGGGTGTGAGTGCCGTGATTTCCCGCCCGCGCTTTCCGGATGCCGCAAGCCACTCAAGCCGACTCCCGCACTTCGTAGCACGTAAGCAAAAATGCCGTTGTTCTCGGCAATCAGCGGATCTTTCAGCGAGAAAAACAGTTCTCGCTCCTCCGCAGCGACCTCCGGCCGCAGGGAGATGCCCGCAAAAAAGTCCGGCAGCGAGAGCACGCGCGCCATGATAAAGGGCTCGGTGCCGCAGAATTTGATGCTCGCCTTCTCCGGCAGCACAAGGCGCGCATCCCGCTCTGCGGTGTCCGCGTAGTCAAAGCACTCCATCCCGATTAAGCGCTCGCCCCCGTCCTGTCTTTCCCAGACGGACAACATGCGCCCGCCCCCGGCGGACAGTTCCCCGCCGATTTGCCGAAGATACGCGGGACTGCGCAGGCAGTAACATTGATACTTCTCGCCGAGCACCTTGTTTGCGTAGCGCGAGAGCTCCGCCAGCAGTGCGTCATCCTCTACATCCACGCGCTTGCAGTGGTAGCGCGCATCGTTTCAATATGCGCTTTTCGCGTTTTGAGGCGTAGGCAAACTGAAACGGCGTGTAGTAATCGGGATTTGCGGGCTTCAAAAAGACAAAGGGCTTCTTTTCGGCATACTCATCGAGTAGCGCCGTCGTGAGGATGCGCCGCATAATGCCGCGCCGCCGGTACTTTTTCCCGGTTGCGACCGCCACAATATACGACAAATCCCGTTCCGTCTCGCCGAAGCGCACACGGCAGGGGTTCAGGCAGAGCATGCCCATCACCTCACTCCCGTTTCGAATGGCATAGACCCGATTTTCCCGCATGCGAGTCTCATAGTAATAGTCCCGCGCGCGCACACTGTCCTCCGGAAAGGCCTCCGCATACAGTGCCCTTGTGCTCTCCTTCTCTTCCGCTTCCAAGCGTTTTACTTCCATCTGCACCCTTCTCTCCCCATTTGAAAAAGACCTGTCCCGACGCGGACAGGTCTTTTGGGATTGTTCAGTATTGCATTTCTGCCCGGACTTGATCCGCGCTGAGCTCCGCGCCGCTTCTCTCCATAATCAAAAACTTCTTTGCGAAACCGGAGGGATAGTAGCTGAGCTTTGACTTCCGCAGTCCCTCCAGACCGACATCGTCCTCGCGGTTGATGATGGCCGCCTCCGGAAACGCGCGACACAAAAACTCTTTGTTGATTGCCTGATACAGCCCGTCAATCTCGGGATTTGCCTTTTCGATGTGAATCACCGCCATGCTGTCGCGCCGATTCAGACTGCCCACGGAAAAGGCCTCGAGCTCACCGTCGATAAAGATGGCACCCGTCTCGGCACTGATTTCCGAACAGTGATTCAGAAGGTCATGGATGCCATCGACCTCGCGGTCCAGATGACTCTCAACCTCCTCGCCCTTGCCGCCCCGCCACTTGTCGAGAAAGCGAATCACTGCGTCATGATCGGAACATTCGAGCGGCCGGTAGCTGAAGCGCTCCCCGTAGTTCTTCATAAAGTTGTTGTAGTGATTCTTTTTCTTGTGGAGCTTTCTGCCCGACAGCGTGCGGAGCGCATTGCCGTCGTAAAGATAGTCCTTTGCGTCCTCTTCCTCCTCGACCAGATATTTCTCCGGCGAAAGGTTCAATGCATTGACGGCACCTTCATCCGCAAGTTTCACGACCAGCGGCTTCTTTAAACCTCACGAAAATAGCGCTGTAAGGCCGCAAAACAGGCGGGAAGATCCTCTTCCCGCGCGAGCGGCATGGCCGCATAGGGTTCCTCTTCGGTTCCATAGAGCCAGAGCAAGCCGAGTTCCCGCTCCCCGTCGCGTAACACCGCCGCACGCGCGTCAAAATACTTTCTCCAGAGAAAACTCTCGAGCGGCGTGCTGTCCGAGGTCAGATTGGAACGCAACTCATAAAAATGTGCGTAGCCCGCGATATCTCCCGCGTGAAAGTGATGAAACTCCGGCTGTCCGCCCTGATTCTTCCGTAACTCCATAACACCTGAAGCGGCGCTTCAGTCTAACTCCTTTCCGGTGAGCATCGCATAAGCCTCTTTGTACTTTGCGATGGTCTTGTCAATGACTTCCTGCGGAAGCTTATAGTCGCTGTCCGGATTTGCCTTCAGCCAGTCGCGCACAAACTGCTTGTCAAACGAAGGCTGGGACTTGCCCGGTGCATAGCCCTCGAGCGGCCAGAAGCGCGAGGAATCCGGGGTCAGCATCTCGTCCGCAAGGACAACCTCGCCCGCCTCGTTGAGGCCGAACTCAAACTTCGTGTCCGCGATGATAATGCCCTTGGTCTTTGCGTAGTCCGCGCAGAGACGATAGAGCGCCAGGGTCTTATCGCGGATAATCTCCGCATACTCTTTTCCCTTGCCCGGGAAGGCCTTCTCAAGCACTTCGATGCAGCGCGCAAAATCAATGTTCTCGTCATGGTCACCGATTTCCGCCTTGGTGCTCGGGGTGAAGATAGGCTCCGGCAGCTGCTCGGACTCCTGTAAGCCCGCCGGGAGCTGAATGCCGCAAACGGTTCCGTTCTTCTTATAGCTCTCCCAGCCGCTGCCCGTGATATAGCCGCGGACAATGCACTCAATCGGCAACATTGTGAGCTTCTTGCAAAGCATGCTGCGGCGCTCGAATTCCGGTGTGCGGAAATATTCCGGCATGTCCGCCGTATCCGTGCTGATCATGTGGTTCGGCATGACATCCTTGGTATACTCAAACCAGAAACGGGACAGTTGCGTGAGCACCGCCCCCTTATCCGTAATGCGATTCTTTAAGATTACGTCAAAGGCGGAAATGCGATCCGTCGCGACCATGATAAGGCCCTCGCCGACATCGTAGATTTCGCGCACTTTTCCCTCTTTTACCGGTCTGTACTCCTGCATACTCGTACCTCCTCTTAATAGTGAAGCTCTGCTTCTGGTATCGTATCACAAACCGCACAGCTTGTACATGCCGCCGAAGCCTTGGAAATCTCATTCAAAAAAGAGAGCAATCCATGGTTTTTGCAAGAAGCCGAAGAACCCGATCAATGATGCGAAAATCAACTGTCCAAACTCCATCCGTAGGTGTCTTCGAATGCTCTTCGGTAGTTCTCTTCGAATATCGCGTTATATCGCTCTAAAGCTTCTTTCGCCGCTTGGGGTGCGTCTTCTCGCAGCCGTCCTTTCTCCAGATATGGCTCAAAAATAGCTTCCAGTTTGAGTTCCTCTTCTGTACGTCTAATAATCATCCCAATCTCCTTTCTTCTGTCTCATCTCTCGTGCCTTTCTTCCGTGCCTCCTAATTTGTAATCCTTTTTCACATTTTACCGCAAGCACGCACGGCAGGACGCATTGTTTTCATTTGTAAGAATCAGCCCGCCTTCACACTTCGCTTTAAAATTCTCGTTCAGGCGCCGCATCTCGTGTCATTCAGTATACCATTTTTCGCAGAACCGTTCCTCGAAACGTGTCACTCCACAAATCGGACGGCTTGTACATGCCACCGAGCGCCTACGCTCTCCCAGGATAACGGGCACAAAAAAATGGGGCGGTGAAGAAATCTTCACCGCCCCGCGCAGGTACAAGAATTAGGGATCTCGTTGCTGCCTTGCTTTTATTACCGATGTTCACCGTACCCAAGCGCCGGTGGCATCCACACGGTAGCCGTCCGGAGTCACTTCGTTGATGTACATGGAACCGTAGGGACGCACCGAAACGCTGTCCTTATAGTACCACTTCTCACTGACCGCATCGTACTCATAGGTATCGGCGCTCGCGCTCGTCGCAAAGTAGTACCACTTGCCGTTGATCTCCTGCCAGCCGGTCTGCATGACACCGCTGCTCTCATCAAAGTGATACCAGCGCTGATCGTACTCGTCGTGATGCCAACCGAGCTGCATTCTGCCGAAGAAACCGTCGTGTGTCCGGTCGAGGTAGTACCAATTCATGTTCTCATCGCGGAACCAGCCCGAATCCATGATGCCGTGCTGACCGAAGTGATACCAAGCGGTCTCAATGCGGTCGCCGTAACGGTAGGAAAGCTTACCCCAGCGGTTTACAAGCCGCATACCGCCGTTCAGCGTGAAGATCCACTCGGACTGCTCCGGGTTTAAAAGCTCCCAGTTGCCGTTCGTGCCGACCGTGTAGCCCTTCTCATAGTCCGCGACAAAGGGATCGCTCGGAATGAGACGAGCACCGCCTGCCGTGCTGCCGACGCCGACACCGCGTCCCGCGCCGCGCCCGCTGCCGCCGTTTCCGCGACCGCCGCCGCCCGAGCCGCCGCCCGAGAGCTGATTCTGCTGCTGATGACCGTAGTTGTCATAGCGCGGATCCAACACGCTGTCATAGTGGGCAAGCGTCTGCTCCATTGCCGCAAGCGCCGCCTGCAGCTCCGCAAGACTTGCTCTCGGTCCCGTGCGCTCCAGCACGCCGAGCGACTCCAGTATGCCGTAAATCTCCGGCTTGCCCGGAACACCGTGCACACCGTTAATCAGGTCTGCGGTCTCCCGGCGCTTCAGGAAATAGTCGTCCGCAAGCTGAATTGCGCGGCGGGTCGCCTCATCGAGTTTCTTCCGCGCGTCTTCCAGCTCGGCGCGGTTGTTCTCGTAATAGGCGTAGAGCGTCATGCGCTTCCGAACCGGCGTTCCGAGGTCAAAGCCCTGGTAGCGGTCCGCACGCTTACTCCAAACCGGGGCCGCATGCAGTTCATACTCGACGCCGTCCGCATCGACCGCGTAGGGATCCGGATCCGCCAGACCACCGAGCGCATTGCTGCCCGCGTAGTAGCTATCCTCCGCCGATTCACCGTGTCTCACCTTAAAGCTGTGGCTCGGCTGCGCGGCGTTCGGCGCCTCGTTGATAAACTTTAAGCGATATGCCTTCGAATAGACCAGATAATAGCGCACGCCCGCCTTCGCCGTGAAACGGAAGAGGCCGCCGTTTTCCTCGACGCTGCCCGCAAGGGTCTGCATCGCGACACCGGCATAGCCGCCGCCCGGCTGCTCTTCGAAGAGCTCGTAGTCGAGCATATCCGCATCCCGGTTTTCAAGCTGCACATAGGTCTCAAAGGTCGCATTGGAGGGCGTCGCGTTGACTCTTCTGCCGTCCACATAGCGCTCAATGTCCGTGCGCAGCTCAAAGGCCGCCGTATAGGCATCCGGATGCTGTGTACCCGCAATGCTGATTGCCTTCAGCGCGTTCGATGCCGTTTGGCTGACCGCCTTCTTCGTGTAGACCGTGCGGTATTCCACCTTTGCGCCATTCACACCGGAGAGCACACGGTCCTCCGGGGTGGTGAGAAGCGAGGAAAGTCTTGCTCTCTCACTCGGAACCAGGGAGAATTCTCCCTTTGCCGCATTGCGGCTCTCATCCGAAACCGCCGCATCCGCGCCCGGCAGTGCTTCGTACTCCGCGAGCAGAACCAGGTTGGTCTCCGGCATTGTAAACTGCACCGTGCCCTGCCCCGCCGGGAAGCTTACATTCGGAATATTTCCCGCCGTGACACGCCACGCGGTGAACGCAGCCCCCGCCGCATTCACCGCCGGCGCCGTTAGCGTCACCTGCTCGCCTGCGTGTGCCTCGCTGTAGAAATCGCCGTTCACAGCCTGGGTTCCGACGCTGTCGATATCGCCCTCGTAGGTCTGAATCATGAACTTCGGCGTCTCAACCGCCTCCGGATCCGGATTCTGATTCAGCAGCGGAATGGTGACCGGGTGCGGCGCACCGACTTTGCGTTCGGCGACGGCGGATTCAGCGCCGTCACCACCGCAATGTCATCGCCCGGCTGTACCGCGACATCGCCCGTTGCCTCATAGACCACAAGCTGCTCGCCCGGGATGCGGTTGTCAAAGTAACTCCGTCCCACAACGGAACCCGGCACCACGTCGAGTACCGTCCCCGCGGGATCCGTCAGAATATAGTTGTAACCCGGCTTGGTGTCAAAGACCGTGACACGCCCCGTATTGTCCGAGAGCAGACCGCCGACCGCATCCACATCCTGCGCCGGAAGTCCGAAGATAATCGGATCCTTCACGTACTTGAGGCGATAGGTCTCACCGTCCTGCAGAACCGCCGTCGTATCGAGCTTCGCGCCGCTTCCGCCGTACCAGTCCTCGCGCACATAGTTCGCGATGCCGGTGAAAGAAGTCTCCGCCGAAGCGCGAACACTGCCAAAGAGACTGTCCTTCTTTACATGGCGGTTCAGGCTTGCGCCCGGCACTGTCAGCGTATTGCTGTCGTAAGGCGCCAATAAAATGTCAATCCAGTAAGCCGGATTCTCGCGGTAATATGCGGTGAGCACCGTGTCCGCCGAGAACTTGGTCGCATCATCTGCGAGCTGCTCGCCCGCATCGAGTGCGCCGTTTCCGTTGTCGTTGATAATCCAGCCCGCGAATTCGTAATACGGGCTCTCGCTCACTGTGACTTCCGGCACCAGGCGCTTGGTCTTAATCTCCGCGAAGCTGTAGCCTTCGTTTGCCGCAGCGCCCGCGCGAATCACCTCCGCATAGTAATTGCCGGAAGCATCTGTCTTGACATCCGCCGCCGCACTGAGCGTCGAGAGTGTCCCGTGCGTGCCCGGCAGGTAGTTTAACTTGACCCACTTTGCGCTGTCGCGCTGATAGACCAGATTCAAATCCAGTTCGCCGCCCGGCATAATCGCCGTATAGCTCTGCGCATTGCCGCTCACACTGACCGTGCCGCTGCCTGCGGGGGCATCGCTCCAGCTCGGCTCGGTCGCGCCGTAGTGATAGCCGTAAATCTCCGGGAAGGACTCCGTAAAGCTCGCGCCGATCGGCTTATTCTGTATGCTCGTCGGGCGCAGGACCTGAAGAACACTGTCCTGGCTGCCCGCATCGCGGAAGCTCGTCACGAAGGGCACGCCCGTGCCGTCCGGCTCTAAGTAAACCTCAATCTTCACATCCTGGTTCGGCATTTCCGCCGTCAGGGTATTGCCGGTGATGTCCACATTCCGCACCGCAGAAACAAAGTTATTGGTCGCGGTCGGCAGGCTCGGTTGATGCCCCTGCACCACGCGGAAAGGCGAGTTGCCGTTGATGCGATAGCCGACCGGGAGTGTGAGCCACTGGCTGATCTGCGTCTCCGGGAGGTAGCGCGTCGTCATGGGCGCCGTTCCCGGAACCAAGGCACCCGGTGCCGCAGCCGTTCCCAGACGATACTCCACGGTGAAGTTTGACTTATCGCTCTCCGCATTGCCCGGGACATAGTGGAACTCAAGCGCCACATCCTGGTTCGGCATGGTCGCTGTGTAATTGCCGTTGATCTGCCAGTTCGTATCCAGGCCGCCAACCATATTCCGCACCGTGTCCGGTACTACGCGCGACAGCACCTTGTCCGGCAGGAGTCGATAGCCCGGAACGCGCAGATTCGAAGCTGTAAAGGCCGTCATGAAGGTAATCGGTGTACCCGGCGTCTGGTGGAACAAAATGCTGCCGTCGGCGTTCATATACTGCACATAGAGCTGATACTGCACGCTCGGGTCCGGCTTCCACTGCACGTAGTAGGTCTTCACACCGTTTACGATGCCGAGCATGTACTGCCCGGCCGCATTGGCGATGACAGCCGCCCCCGTGCCGTCCTGATTTTTCCGTAATCTTATCAATCACATAGCCGTAACGACTCGGAAGTATTGCCGCCACCTGGGTGCCTGCCATGCCGTTCGTCGAACTTGTTGTGGGAAGACCGCCGTTGCCGTCGATGATAATGCGTCCCATATCGTCGCGGTAGCGGTAATTCACCTGCACCGTATCGTTCGGCATCACGAAGTCCGTGATTGTTCCGTCGGTCGGCGAAATGAGCGCAGCGCCCGGGGATACCGAGAGCTCAACGCTGTCAAACACATAGCGTATGCCGCCCGCGACAAAGCTCTGCATGGTCGCCGGAATTCCGTCCACCGTGATTTTTCCGCCTATCATATAATCCTCGCCGGTCGGCGTAAGCGTCGGTGCGCCTGCAATCGGAATTCCCGACATGTCTGTCACGCTGCGATTCACCTTATGTGTCACCGCCTTGAGGCGAAGGGTGGTTCCGTTCTTCTCCTTGACGATACCGACGGCAGGATTGTCCTTGACAAAGCGGTCTATGGAGCCCGCACCGTTCAGCGCGACATCGACCGTAGTGCTCGCTGTCGGCAAGGTCTCGGTTGTAAAGCCGATGACGGAACTGCCGTCCAACGGATGCGCGCTGTTCACCGTGACGGTTTTGTTGTTCGAGATGTAGAGATTTTCCGGCTGGGTCGCTGTCACGGCATTTCGGTTCCCGCTGAGCCGCACCGAACCGCCGACGGTTAGGTTGCCTGCCGCACCGAGGTAAACCGCACCGCGCGATGCGGCGGGGGATACCGCCGTGTCCTGATAAGCGCTGTTATTTCTCACCGTGAGCGGGTAATGGCTTCCCTCTTCTCCGTTTGCGGCGAACTCGACCGATCCGCCCTCAATGCTGAGCGCACCCGCCGCTGCATTTTCGAGCACCACACCCGCGCCGAGCGAAAGGGTACCGGAGCTGTTCTTCAGCATGAAGTCGCCGCTGCCGTTTGCAAAGTGTAAATCCTCGATTGCGACCGGAACCGTGCTCTGATTGTTCACGAACAGCGGTCCGCTGTAGCCCGCTGCGGGTGCAATGGTCTTGGTCTCGGTTCCGAATGTAACCGAAGTTGCATTGCTATGCATATCCGTGCTCGCAAAGGTCAAACTTCCCATGGTTCCGACCTTGCTCGCATCAATGGTAAGCGGCCCGGTAAGCGCTTGGTCATCCTCAAAGTAGATGACCGCATTTTTGTTTTTTGCGAGCTCCAGTGCTTTGTCAAACGTATTGACCGGATGGTCAAAGGTGCCGCTGTTTGTATCGACACCGCCGCTCGAGACATAAATGGCTGCCTCGACATAGCTGTAAGCAATGCGCTTATGGATGGTTTCGCCCGGACGAAGGTTTAACTCCCAGGAAAAAGCCGGCGAGAGGTCCGAACCCTCGGTGGAGCGCCCTGTCATTGCCGCAACGCTGCCGAGCGGATGATACTGATACATCGGAACAAGCCCGGAATATCCTGAGATGGACTCATAACCGTTATGAAAGGCGTATTGCAGACGGCGGTCGAATTTCCCGATCCACTTGCTGCTCGGCGCAGAGGTACCGAGGGTCGCATCGTCGAGGACAATGTTCACCGTCGCAATGTCACCGTGCTTTCTCGCATAAAAGCCGCGATCCGTGCTAATCATATCCTTTTTGCGGGCATTGTCAGAAGGATACAGCCCCGGCCACCCGGGATAGGTCTCAGGCACATCGTTAACCGAGAGATCGTAGGCCATACCGACATAGAATTTCTGTCCGGCCGTGGGCAGATTTTCTCGCCCGTAGAAGTAGTAATCCGCTATCACATAGCGACCGGAGACGCGCGTCACGACCTGAGTCTCGATCGTGCGGTAGCGTCCGGCAGGACCGAAGCGCGTGGTCTCGACCGCAGCGTTCTTTGCGACCAATGCCGCTCCGCTCAAATTCTGGTTCGCATCGCTCGCCGCATTGCCCCCCGCAAGTTCCGAGGCTCTCTGCCCCATCTTCGCGATGTAGTAGGTATTTCCCCGTCCGTCACTTTCCGCAACGCCCGGCCAATACCCCGTTCCGCCGGAACCCGTTGTGGTGTCCACCTGCTTGGGGTAGGGGGCAGGCCCCTGGTCCGTATCCGGCATCACAATGTAAAAGCGGCACACCGTTTCCTTCTACTTGTCCGTCTACGGAATCAAGCGTAATCGCAGGCTCGAAACCGTCCGCATTCTTTCCCAGAAGGTTATAGCGGTTCGACTTAAGCGCCGCGGTCATCTCGCGGTCATCAATTCCCACCTTCCAGGAAAAGGTCATGCTGTGGTTCGCGGTTTCTCCGCTTAAGGGCAGCGCCGGAGACGGCGTTTGCAATTCGGTCGCCGCCTGCGCCTCCATACCGCCCAGCGGCACAAAAACAGAGAGCGCCCCGAGCACCGCACTGAGGCCCAGGCTCAGCGCGCTCCGTCCCGCTCTCCTAAAAAGCTTCTCTCGACTGTCTCTTCTTCAAGTGTCACCTCACCTAAAAATTAAGAAATAATAAATAATTATAACAGTTTCGCGGCACTTGTCCAGATTAATTTGAACCAAAAAAGAGCTCCCCGCGGGGAGCTCTTTCGTCTTACTGTTGTTTACGGCGTCTCGCGTATCCATGCACCGGAGGCATCCACATGATAGCCGTCCGGCGTCACTTCGTTCACATACATGGAACCGTAAGGTCTGCCCGTGCGATTCGCGTATACCCAGCGATTCGCAGTTGCATCCCAGTCCCAAGTCTGCATCGGCGCGCTCTCGTTAAAGTAGTACCAGTTTCCGTTGATTTCCTGCCAACCGGTCAGCATGGAGCCGGTCATAATGTTCAGGTAGTACCACTTGCCGTCCGCGCTGTCGAGATACCAGCCCTTGTCCATGGAACCGAACCAACCGTCGTGATTGGTCGAGAGGTGATACCAAACACCCCGGTCATCCTTCCACCAGCCGCTGTCCATCACACCGTTCTCGTCGAAGTGATAGCTGTAAATCTTGGTCTCGCCGCCGTAGGTGTAGGCCACATCCGCCCAACTTGCGGTGATACGCTTGCTAAGTCCAAGATCAAAATACCAGCCATGGCCCGCCGGGTCAAAGTTCACCCAGTTGCCCTCAACGCCGTTCTGGTAAACACGGTTGCCCGTGCCGGTCGGAATGGTGCCGCCGCGCACACCGCGGCCGCCGCCACTGCTTCTGCGGCCACCGCCGCCTCCGCCGCCGCCGCCGCTGCCTCCGCCGCCCGGGGTCGGCGTGGGGGTCGGTGTCGGCGTGGGTGTAGGAGTCGGCGTCGGGGTCGGTGCTGCCGTCGCGTCACTGATTGCCTGATTCAGTGCGACCATAGCCGCCTGCATTGCCGCAATCGAGGAGGAAGGCGCGACCGCATTGGAAACCGCCGCCGCATTGTTCAGTGCCGCCTGCAGGGCTGCCTGCAACGCGGGATCCTGTACGTTCGGAAGGGTCGCCGTGCCGATTGCGCGGCTCGCATCCAGCGCCGCTCTTGCCGCGGTCCAAGCCGGATCCACCTCGTAGTAGGCGTAGACGGTCTGATCCGCATTGACGGTATCCGCACTCGGATCGAAGGCCGCATAGCTACCCGCGGTCGTCGAGAGACCGACAAAGCGATACTTGCCATTGTCGAGATTCACCGTGTAATCCGGTGTCAGAGCCGTAAAGCTTGCGTTATCCGCAGGCCTGGAGCCCTTGCGAACCGCTACGATTGCATTGTTCGCCGCGTTTCTGGCATCGACCAGGCGGAACTTCACCGCCTTGTGATAGCTCAGCACCAGCTTGTCCCCGATTTCCACCGGCACCTCATAGATTGCGCTCGGGTTGGTCGCAAAGTCTGCCGGGAGTGCGGAGCTGAGATCGTGTGCCGTCACTCCGCCGCTGCCGTTGTTTCTGACCGCATAGAGTGCGTAATCAATCTTGCCGAGCGCCGCGTTGTCAAGCGCAGCCGTCAGGTTAAACTGACCGATTCTACCTGCCGCATCGTCCGGAACCGGGCGATTTAAGACCGCACCGTCCGCCGTTCTGGTGAGGGCGCGGAACAGTTTCACATCGACCATCCAGCCCACGCGGAAGGAGCTCTCGCTGCCGTTTGCATCCGCATCCGCAACCGCCTGCTTCACTGCCGCACTCGCTGCGCTCTTCTGCAGCTTGATGGTATAGGTCGCATTGCTGTAGGTCGCCCATGCATTGCTGTCCTCCGCAAGCTGCGGATTGTTCAGATCATCCTGCTTTTGCAGGCGAACCGCCTCGGCCACGCCCACGCTGTGATCGCTCGACTCCACCTTTAATTCCACGGTGTTTGCCGGGAGTGTGGTCCGGTAAATCGGCTCAAAGATTGCATTGCTGTTAACCGTGACACTCTGGCTGCGCATGGTCGGATTGAAGCTGAGCACATTGCCGCTGAGAAGCTCCCAACGCTCAAACAGAGCGCCGCTTGCATTCGTCGCGTCCGCGGAGATCATCACGTTGTCGCCGCTCTTCACGCTGTCAATTTCTTTCTCATCCGCAACCGGAAGCACTGCACCGCCTCTGATGTGCTGAAGCAGTCTGCCGCTGTTTGCCGGATCGTTCTGAATCTTGACGGTCAGCGTATCCGCTGCGATTACCGTAGTCTGGTTGGCCGCGGGAACCGTCATGCCGTAACCGGACGCTGCATTTGCAGCCGGATCCTGTGCCGCGCCGTAAGGCTGTGCCACCACCGTATAGCTTCTCGCCGGATCGAGCCCCGTGAAGACCACGCTGCCGCCGGTCGGGCTCACAAAGCCCGGCGCGACCGTGTTGCCCGCATCGTCCACAAGTGCGTACTGGCTGTTCGCATACGTTGGGTTCACCGTAATCGACGCCGTGTTGCTTGCCGGATCCGGAACCGCCGTGAGATTGGGCTGCGTCGGCGGAATAACCGCGAGCGTCTCCGGTCCCTTCTTGTTCGCCGGAACCAAAGTGATGTCGCTTCCGATTGCAGGGGTCTGATCGGACGCGAGCTCATAGACATGATAGGGCTGACCCGGGTTGAGACCGGTGAAGTTGCCCGTTGCCAGCGCCGTGCCGGTCATGACCGCACGCACGTTTCCGTGCTCATCGGTGACCGCATAGTTGCGCGCCGCATTCGGCGTGTTGACCTTAATCTGTCCCGTGCCATCCGCACCGCTCACGGAGGTATCCACGTTCGGCGCCGCAAAGACCATGTCGTACAGCGCTGCCTGCAAGACGAACTTTGCGGTGTACTGCGCATTGCCCTGCACCGTCAGGCTGCCGAAACTCGGATCGGTCGAAACGAGCGTGCTACCGCTGTACCAGCCATCAAACTGATAATTTGCCGCCGGTGTCACCACAGGCGCCAGGGTGCTGAGCGCCGTGTTCTTCAGCACGGACTGGGACGCCGTGCCGGTAATGCTGCCGTTCGGCCCGCTGATAAAGCTCACCGTGCCCCAGGCATTCGGGTCCTTTTTAAAGACATGGACATACTTGAATTTATCGCCGGCAGTCAAGGTCAGCGTGTCCGTCGGCTCTATCTTTGTGCTTCCTGCCAACGGTGCGTTGCCGCCCGCATTTGCCGGGTACCAGCCGTCACTGATATAGCCGGTGTCCGGGGTCGCCGTAATGCCGTGGAGCGTAAGGAGTTCTGTCAGCGTGTAGTTCTTCGGCACTGTCCTCTGCTGAACAATGATGCCGCCGAGCGAACCGCCGCTCGTTGCTGTGTAGTACACCTTTGCAAAAGCCCCCTGAATCGGTGAATAGCGCACCACAATTTCAGCCGGATCCGTCTTCGACTTGTACTGGAAGCTTCCCGGCGCCGTTGCCGTGGGCTGCACCAGGTTTGTCGGCTGCTGGTCGAGCGCCGTCGAATCCTTCGCCATGACCGTAGCGACCCTGTAGTTCGGCACATAGGGTATGGCAACCGTCGTCAAACCGGTGGGATCGGTCGGCTTCTCATCGTCCGCCACCTGCACATTGATATCGCGAATACCGGTCGTGTCATTGTCCTCTGAACTGCGGAAGATAATACGCACGGAGTTTCGGTAGTCCGGGTTCAGCTTGTAGGTGTACTTCACCTTGACATCCTGGTTCGGCATCCACTTAAACTTCACCGGAGTCGGTGCCGTCGCATCGTCCGCCGGCAAGCTGAGACCAAAGAGCGCCTCGCTGAGACCGCGCTGGCGGACAAAGGTCTCCCGCTGCGCCGCCTGTCGCGACTGCCTTCGAGAGGGTCTTGGGATCCTTACCCGCAACGATCTCCGCCTTGTGGAAGAGGTATTTCGGATGTGCCGCAGGCGTGTTGTCCTTCGGGTTTTTGGCATCCGGAAGCAGCGGCGCACTGAATTCAGTCGTACCGCGCTGCACTCCTGCTGCGTCACTCTCAGCCGCGAAAGGCTTTGCCGCACCGAGGATAGCGCCCGTGCTGTCCGATACCGTAATCGTGTTCTCAACGCCCGTTGCATCCAGATAGACATAGCTCGTCGAGAACTTGAATTTTACATTGGTATCCGGCTCATAGTCAAAAATGATCCGGACGTTCTGGTTCGGCATCTTATCGCTCAGATCGAGCGGATTCGGTATGGTGCCGGGAACCACAAAGCGCTTGTTCCCGTAGGTCGATGAGCCGTCGGCTTTCAGGCCGTACACCTCGGTCTTCACAAAATCCGCGTCCGCTGTCTTGGTCGCAACGGTTGAGCCCGTGCCGGTTACCGTAGCACCGGTAATCTTATAGCCCGGGAGTTCCACACTCGCGTAACTCACATCGTTATCGACCACGACACTATCTTCACTCTTGTCAAAAACCCAGGGTGCAGCGGAAGGCGAAAAATCGTTCGCCGGCTTTCTGCGATGCTGCGTGAACATCTTATAGCTTGCGCTTCCGACCCATTTCGCGACATAAACCGTCTTTTTTGCATAGGGAATGACGGGCTCAATGCCGTTTGCAGTGGAGCCTTCTACCGCATCCGTGGCACTGACCGGTGTAAGCTTACTCCAACCGGTAAAGTTATAACCCGTCCAGTTGGGTGCCGGAATACCGTTCTGTCCCCAGGGCAACACGGGCTTGCCACCCGGCCAAGAGCTGCTTGCCCCGGCAAAGGCTGCCATGTTCCCGGCAAAGGGGGCAATGCTGTTCAAAGGCTGGCCGGAGGTGCCGCTGATGATGTAGTAGCGCCCTGTCTGGGTGAGCGCCTGCCAGCCCGGCACGGACGAAGCAGTGACGCTCGGTCCGTTCCCTGTGTCAAAAATCAGTTCTGCGGGACTGCCGGACGGATTGCTGCCGGGCGGGCCGGAGTAGCCCGCCGTTCCGGCAGTGTTGTACTCCGAGTAATCCACCGGACCCGCCGCCTGCGCCGTGAGGAGCGGGGTCGAGAACAGGCTCAGCGCAAGGAGCGCCGAAAGGGCCTTTTTTCTCAGTCTGTTTTGTCTCATTCTGTTCTCCTATCTATCGGGGTGCCAAGCGGCACCCCGACCTTCTCAACGCTGCCAAGCACCGCTCCGGTCGACATGGTAGCCGTCCGGTGTGGTCTCGCCCTCATACATGGAACCGTGCGGGCGAACCGTGTTGTTCGTCTTATAGAACCACTTCTCATTCACCGCATCGTACTCATAGGTGTAGGCCGTCGTTGTCGGTGTGAAGTAATACCACTTTCCGCCGATTTCCTGCCAACCGGTGAGCATCATGCCGGTCGCCGGATCAAGATAATACCAGTGTCTGTCAACTTCGTCAAAGTGCCAACCGGTCTGCATCTTGCCGAGCCAGCCGTCGTGCGCCGTGTTGCAGTAGTACCAGTTCCCCTGCTCGTCCTTGAACCAGCCGAAGTCCATGATACCGTGAGAGTTGAAATGATACCAGCCGTTTTTATTGACGTCGCTGTTCGCATAGTCAAGCTTTGCCCAGCGGCTCACCAGGCGGATACCGCCGTTCAGCGTGAAGATCCACTCGGAGTTCTCCGGATTGATCAGCTGCCAGTTGCCGTTGGTTCCGACCGTATAGCTCGGCTCATAGTCTGCGATGAAGGCCTCGCTTCCGATTAAGTTCGGCTTTCCGAAGGTACTGCCGACGCCCGCGCTGACGGTCTTGGTGCCGCTGCCGCCTCTGCCGCGGCCACCGCCGCCACCGCTACCGCCGCTGCTGCGACCGCCGCCGCTGCCGCCGTTTCCGCGACCGCCGCCGCCGCTGCCGCCGCCGGAGAGGCTGTTGTTCGAGATGTTGCCGTAGTGATGATAGCGCGGATCAAGCTTTGCCTCAAATACGGAAATGGTGTTTTTCCAGCTCCGCAATCGCTGCCTCGAGTTCCGCAGCCGTGGGTCTCGGGTTGGTCCGCTCAAAGAGCGCAATCACTTCGTTGAGACCGATGTACTGACCCGGGACACCGTTCAAAAGGTTTGCTGTCTCACGGCGCTTCAGGAAGAAGTCATCCGCAAGGCGCTGCGCCCGCCGGATCGCATCGTCAAGGCCGTTTCTCGCATTGTCCAGCACTTCCTTGTTGTTCTTCCAGTAACCGTAGACAATGGTGCGCTTCTTAACAGGCGCTGTGTCGTCGTAAGCGACATATTTATTCTCTCGCTTACTCCAACCGAGCCAGTCATACTCAATGCCGGTCGCCGGATCGGTCACATGTGTCGCACTACCGCTCGGCGTGTCATTGAGTACTGTACCGTAGAGCGTCGTGTAATCGGAATCCGAAACTGCCTCTCCGCGTCTCACCGGGAAGCTGTAATGCGGCCACGGCGAAGCGCTCTCGCGCTCGTTCACAAAGGTGAGCTTATATGCCTTCGAGTAGACCAAGTAGTACTTAACCCCCTCGGTCGCTTGGAACTTAAAGAGACCGCCGCTCTCGTAGACATCTACCGGGGTCAGTGCCTCCGGCACAAAGCTGTTTGTCGATGCATCATAGTGTACCAGCTGGTAATCGAGGTTATTGACGTCCTCGCGGCTCAGCTGCACATAGGTATCGTACCGTGCGGAGGAAGGCGTTGCGCGCGGCACCAATCTGCCGTTTACGTAGCGCTCCACATTGGTCTGCACCTCCCAAGCTGCCGTAAATGCGCTCGGGTGATTTGCAGCATCGATGTTCGCCGTGTCGTTCTTCAGTGCATTGGAGGTGGAAGCCGGAACACTCTTCTTCGTGTAAACCACCTTGTAGCGCACATCCGCATGGTTGACCTGCATGAGCACGCGGTCGGCCGGAGTTGTCAAATCATTCTCCAATCCCGGAAGCTCGTTCGGATCCAGGGCCATCTCGCCCGGGTTACCGCCGCGAACCTCATCCTCGACCGGCGCATTGCCGTTCAGGTCGCGATCATAGTAGGCCGTCAACACAAGGTTGGTATCCGGCATCGTGAAGTTGAGCGTCGCATTTCCGAGCTGGCTGTTGATGCCCGGAATCTGTCCCGCCGTGACGCGCCAGGTCTTGAATGCCTCACCTGCGCCGTTCACCGCCGGAGCGCTGAGCACCACTGCCTCGCCCGCATGTGCCGTGGCAAAGCTTGCGGCGCCGACTGTAACACCGTTTACGCTGTCAATCAGGCTCTCGCCGTCCGTCGTCTCAATGCTGAACTTCGGAATCTCAATCTCGCCCGCCGGTGCCATGAACAGCGGGGTGCCGTCCGGAAGCTTGCTGAGCACGGTGATATCGTTTCTGCCGTGCGGTCTCGCAACCACCGTGTAGGTCTCGTGCGCACGGAGTCCGGAGAAGTGAATCGCACCGGGCGTTCCGGCCTGCCAGCCGTCCGCCGCCGTCTCGGGCGTCGTCACAACATTGCCTGCGGCATCAATCAATGCATAGTCCGCATCGCGGTCCGCCGGGTCAATCGTGAGCACCACGCTACCCTCATCATCCGGATCGTAAGTTACCTGGTAGTTCGTCTCGACCACCGGAACCAGAACTTCGGTCGGGTTCGAGATGCGCGGGTTCGGCGCTGCCGGGTTCGCCGCGATGACGTTCGCAATGTCATCGCCCGCGTTGACCGCAACATCTCCGGTTGCCTCGTAGACCTTGTAGCGCGTCCCCGGTGTCTTGTCATCAAAATAGGTTCTGCCTGTCGTGCTGCCATCCTGCACATCGACCACATTGCCGTCCATATCCGTGAGGATGTACTTGTAGCCCGGCTTGGTGTCATAAGCCGTGACCTTGCCCTTGCCGCGGTTGTCAATGCTGCCCGCCGCGTCAATGCCGTGCGCCGGAAGTCCGAAGACAAGCGGATCCTTCACGTACTTCGCGCGGTAAACACCGCCGTTCTCGAGCACGGTGCCAAGCTCCATCTTGTTGCCCGCGAGGTCATACCAAGCGTCAAAGACATAGTTTGCAATGCCGTGGAACGCAAGGTTTGCGGTCGGAAGGGCATCGCTCCAGAGCTTATCCTTCTTTAAGTGCATCGTGAGTGCCGCACCCGGGTTGATCAGGGTGTTGCCGTCGTACGGTGCGAAGGTAATGTCAATCCAGTATGCCGGATCCTCCTCAAAGCAAGCCGTGAGGGTGGTGTTTGCCGCAAACTGCTCGTTGTCGGTGACCAGATGCTCACCGCCGTCCAGAATGCCGTTGCCGTCATCGTTCACGATGAAGCCTTGAAGCGGTAGTACGGCGCATCGTTCGCCGTGACCGTCGGCACCAGGCGCTTTGCCTTGACCGCCGCGAAGCTGTAGCCCTCGTCTGCGTTCGCGCCCTGCTTCGTGACATCCGCCTCAAAACTGCCTGCTGCAATGCCTGCGTGCACGTCCGGGGATACCTTAGCAGGATCGTTGCCGAGGGTTCCGTCGTTGCCCGGGAGATAGGTGAGCTTCACCCACTTACTCGGGTCTCTGTGGTACTCCAGCTTGAGATCCACCTCGCCGGTCGGCATGGTGAACGCATAGCTGTAAGGTACCGTCGTGTACTGGAAGCTGCCGCCGACACCTGCAGGCGTCACAGTACCGAGCGGCTCATTGTTGCTGTAGAAATAGCCGTAGATATTCGGGAGCTCTTCATTCACAGGGCTTGCGATTGCATGCGTCGCAATCTTCTGCGGAAGGAGTACCTTGAGCGCCGGATCCAGACTGCCCGTATCCTCATAATCCACAACCAGCGGAACACCGGTGCCGTTCGGCGTGCAGTACACGCGAATCTTGACATCCTGGTTCGGCATGATAGCCGTAAACAAGGTTCCGGTCAAATCCTCGTCGCGAATTGCATTGACCAAGTTGTCGACCGTCGTCGCATCGCTCGCCACATTGCCGTCAATGACCGCAAACTCCGTGGCATCATAGCCGAGCGGCGGGTTCACCGTATAGCTGATCTGTGCCTCCGGGAAGTAGCGCTGGGGCGTATCTGTCTTTAAGAGCGTACCCGGTGCCGCAACGGAGCCGCTGTAATACTCCACCACAAAGTTGGACTTATCCGATTCCGCCGTGCCGAGTACGTAGTGGAGATCCACCGCCGTATCCTGGCCGGGCATGTGGTGAATCTTATACTGCTTCGGCGTTGCCGAGAGTGCCCATTCTGCCTGCGGATCGGTTCCCGTGGTCGTGAGCGCCGGCGTAATCACACTCAGGGTCTGACTCGGATCCGGCTGATAACCGTGAATGTGCTTCACCGCAATTGCGGATGCACTGCCGATCGGTGTCGCGACCGGGTTCAGGGTCTGGAAGTTAATGCTGCCGTCCGCATTCGAGTACATTGCGACCAAGTCAAAGCTGATGCTTGTATCGTAGACCCACTGCGCGTAATAGGTTCTCTCTTCACTGCCGTAGGTGAATACTGCCTGACCGGAGGTCGGATTTACCGTCAGCACATCGACCGGGTTGGTGCCCGCCTGATCAAGCGTCCACTTGCTGACCTTATAGCCGTAGCGCGATACCACCGGCGTCATACCGGTTGCACTGCCGCTGCCGCTCATACTGAGATCCGCAGGCAAGCCGCCGTTTCCGATAAAGCGGAGTGTGCCGATGTTCTTCTTAAAGCGGTAGTAGATCTTTAAGCCGTCCTCCGGCACCTTCGCCTGGTAATCGCCGCCGTGGTCGCATTGATCTTCGCAGCTTCGATTTTGTTCTCCGGATCCGTGATAATCGAGTCAAAAATCCACTCAACGCCGTTTGCCGTGAACTTCGGCTTCTGATAAGCACTGCCTACACCGCCTACCTGGTTATTGCCCGGCACGGTGTCTTCCGCATAGCTGAACTCTGCGCCTATGGTAAGAAGCTGCGGATTCGTGCCGCCGAAGACCGGCGCTCCGGAAATCCGGTTTCCGTCTAAGTCAACCACGACGCGCTCCACATTCTGCGCCCTCGCCTCGAGACCCACGCCGGTCGCCGGACCGCCTCCTGCGGGTTTCTCAACCCATTTCAGAACACCCGGAGAAGGCTCATCCTTCGTAAAGCGCTCTGCGTTTCCGGGTTTTCCGGTCACGTTAATTGCCTTAATTGTGGAATTGGGCGCCGGAAGCTTCTCGGTCGTGAAACCGATGGTAGAGCTCGCACGAAGGGACTCGGTCGCATCTACATAGAGCTGATCCTTCACATAAAGATTCTTTGGCTCCTGAATCGGGTTGCTCGGATCGTCGGGATTCGGTCTTTCGATGAAATTCCCGCTGATATTCACGGCACCCGCGAGCTTAAGCTGCCGCCCTGGAACGCAACCGCGCCGCGCTCTTTCTGTACCGGCGCACCGCCCGAGGGTGTCACCGTTTCGATATAAGCCTTGTTTCCGGTAATCGTGACCGGCATGCTGCTCTCCGCTTCACTGACTGCCGTCGTAGAGACCGCGCCGCCCTTAATATCCAGGGCGCCGTTTCCGCCGCCGGTGACGGTGAGCTTTGCACCGAGATTCAGAACACCCGCATTCGCAGTGTTCTTAAACAGGGGCTCTGTTTCGTTTCCGTTACCTTGGAAGCTCAGGTCGTCAATCGTGACCGGGCGCGCACTCTGGTTGTTCTCAAAGAGTGCTGCGGTACTGCCGGCCGGGGACCGAATGATCTGCGTATCCTGTCCGAAGCCGATGGAAGCACCGCCTCTGGTGATATCCGCACTCGTGATGGTAAGCGTACCGGAACCTGCGCCGGCGCCGATCACCATCGCTCCGCTTGCCGCGACATTATAGTCCTCAATAAAGATGGTCGCGTTCTTATTCTGCGAGAGCTGCAACGCTTTTGCGAAGGTTTTCACCGGCGCATCGAAGTTTCCGTTATTGCCATCATTTCCGTGCGCGGAGGAGACATAGATAGCCGCCTCGGTATAGGTGTAGGCAACTCGCTTATGGATCGTCTCACCGGGGTGCAGATGGATTTCCACGAATAGGAAATGGAATAATCGGAATTGCTTAACTTCTTTCCGGTGATTTGGGCCAATGTCATTGACGTCCCCTCAACTCCGGTGGTCAACGATCTTTGGATTCTTTGACTATAAAAGCCGATCCACTTGGAGTCAGCGGTCGTCACGCCGAGGTTATCATCCTTCAGAATAACGTTTACCGTGGCATTTTCTCCGGTTCTTCTCGCATAGAAACCGCGGTCGGTCACCACCATGTCCTTATACAATGAGGTGTTGACCTGAAAATCGTAGGCCATCGACACATAGAAGTCCTGACCGGCAGCCGGAATATCCTCGCGGCCGTAGAAGTAGTAGTCCGCGATCATGTACTTGCCGTTCGCGGAGGTCTTGACCATTGTTTCCACCGTGCGATGAGCAGCGTTGTTTCCAAAACGCGTGGTCTCAACCGCTGCGTTTCTCGCGACAAGCGGGCTCATATTCTGGTTCTGCCCTGCAGGCAAGACATTCCCGGCGCTGAGCTCTGCCTTTCTCTGTCCGAGTTTTGCAATATAAAACTGATTTCCGCCGGTTGTAACCAATGAGGTCGGATGATAGCCTCCCGGTTGCTGTAATATTAGGAAGTTCGAATTCACATTCGCCGCCGGCATTACCAGATAAAGAGGTATACCGTATTCTTGGTAAGTGATGGATTGCCTTGTATTGTCGCTATTAATACCCGACATATTATAGCGATAGGAAGTCACCCCTCCCTCACCAAAGTCTCCGCTCACCTTCCACTTAGCTTCCATATTGTCCGTCGACTCGGTCAGTGGAAGCGTCTCAGGCTGCAACTCCGTCGCCGCACGCGCGGTCAGCAGTCCCCCGCCGCCCGGGGCGAGCAGGGTAAACGCCGTTGTGAGCGAGAGCAGCTGCGCCAGGACACGCCGTCCAAGCCCCGCACGCCTCACTTTGTTCTCATGTCTCATTCTTTATGCCCCTTTCTCAATCCGCCTCAAAGACAGAAAGCTCATCCGGCACATCGCTCTGCGTGACCGTTGTCGACGCGCCCGCAATCAGGCCGCGCGCAAAGTGATTCCGCTCTTTCCTGTCGTAGTGATAGAAGCCCGGTCCCGCACTGCCGCTGTTTCTCCAGCGCGGCGCGTCCTCATCTCCGGTGAAACCGAGGAACTGACCGTTGTAAACGAGATATAGCCCTCTCCCGTATTCAGCACGCGTCTTCCGTTCACAATTCTGCCGTTCCGATCGACCACATAGAAACGGTACTGCGGGGAAGCCAGCGTGCCCACGTTCTGCGAGACAATGCCGTAGCCGTACTCTTCCGGCGCATCCAGGCGGAGGCCGTTGATGTAGAACTTGTTGTCTCTCTTCTGGAGTATGTTGCGGTTTCCGTAAGCCTTGCCGCTCGGCGCAAACGCGAAGGTTCTCGGGCCGTCCGCCAGTTCAACCGTAATTTCCTTGCCGCTCTGCATGGAGCCGTCGTTAATCTCATCCGGAGAGAAGAGGTAGAGGTCCGCCTTTCAATGCCGTAGAGGTCGCCGTTGATAAAGTCCGCAGCGGTCCAAGCATCCACATCGTACTGTGCGACAAACTCGCTCTTGCCCTTGAAGAGGACAAAGCCGGTCTTCATTCTGCCGATGCCGTCGAAGGCGTATTCCTTCTCGCCGACCCGGTGAATCTTGTTGCGAATCGCTCTACCCTTCGAATCGCTTCTCCACCAGGAGCACTCGAGGTCGCGGTTCTGATCCTCGTCGAGGTTCGCGGACGGGTACATCCAGAACCACTTGCTCTTCATGAGGGCGCCGCCGTCGTAGCCGCTGTAGTAGCGGACACGCTCGTCACTGGTCGGATTCGAGCGAACCGCGTCCGAGATGGTCGCGACCTTGTCCCACCATTCGATCATGACGCCCTTCTCGTCGAAGCCGTAGGTTGCGCCGTCAATGTCGCGCTGGAAGGGCTGCTCGCCCGCGCGGCTTCTGTACTTCTTACAATCGGCGCCGAAGTAGAACCACATCTTCTCGTAGTCCTCATAACTTCTGCCGGTCACTTCACTTGTCAAATGAGAGCCCCAGTCGTAATAGAGCCAGCGGTTCGTGTAGAGCGCACCGTCCGCATCCGCATAGTAGCGCGCCGTTGCGAAGGGGTCCTCGTCCTCAATCACATTGCCCTCTTCGTCAATCCAGCCGCTCAGCATGCCGCCGTTCTCGTTGAAGGCATAGGTTCTGCCGTCAATTTCCTTGCGGAAGCCCTTGCCCTTCGCGCGGAGGCCCTTGCCGTCCTCGCCGAAGTAATGCCAAGCGCTGTCGCCGTAGGCACCGTCCGGATCCTTCTCGCTGTCAATGAAGACCCAGGCGTTTCTCACCATGCGACCGTCCGGGTCCACATAGTAATCATCGCCGCCGAAGGAAAAATGCGGTCCTTTAACAGCGTGCCACTATCATCCAGATAGAACCAATCCTCCTTCGACTTCTTGAAGGCGTTGGTCACCGGCTGATCTTCCCGGTTCAAATACTGCCACTCGTCACCCACCTTGTTCCAGCCCTCAATCGCGTAAGCTGTCACATTCGGGACAAGGCAAGCGACAGCCGCCGCGAGCAGTGCCGCCCGCAACCCCTGTCCTGCTTTTCCACTCATTCGCTTTTGTTCTCCTTCCAAAAGTAAACACGAACTGCCACCCTTGAATACGCTACCTGTTACCCTGTATGTTTACCTCCTTTTCCGCTCGGTAGCCCGCAAATTATTAAAGAAAGCTTAATGTAATTATAAGAATAAGCACATCTCTTTTCAATATCTCCGCCTATTTTGCTGCAATTATGGCTAGATTCCACAAAAAAAGGCTGTTTTCTACGCAAATTCAGCCTTTTCTTTGTTGCTTTTTACAAAGTAAACTTCGACTTAGTGTTTTGTGATAGACAGATGTTTTGTATCGGTCTGTCGTGAGAAAAAGAAACGGCGGTGAAGACTTTCTTCACCGCCGTTTCGACTTTTTTGAATACGCTGATTACTTTCTTGTATATTCATTGTTGTTTCGCAAATTTATGCACCTGTGGCCTCCAAAAATCTCAATGGGATTTGCCTCATAGAGAAACAGCATCGCGTCATAGTGTTCGCTCGGTATGCCCTTTAAGCGATAGGTTTGATCCGGCAAAAACCGCATCAAAAAGCTGTAGCCTTCGCCGAGCTGCATCATCCGCATAGGACTATGTACCAAGGTGTAAACCCGGCTCTCCTCCTTCGTAAGCTCCGAAAAATAGAGGACATATTGCTGACCCTCTGCAAAGCGCGCCTGTGCTGCCAGCGGGTCGCAGGAAACAAAGTGCTGTATGCTCCGCTTTGCTTCACCTATGCGCTTAATATTGTCCCCCAGCTTCCAGACATCGGTGCCGATTGCGTAGTAGTCGTTTCCGAGGTCCTGCGAAAGAAGAACGCCCATGCTTGTGTAAATCGGATTCACCCGCTCAATGTGCCCGTCGTGCGCGGAAATCACAATCTTCCCGGAGCCGATCTCGGCCTCGATGTTTCGGATGGCCTTTACATTTTCCGCCATATCCCGGTCTCTCAGCGTATTGGAATCCTCGGTCGAAGTCCAGGATTCCATTGCCTGCCGGACGGTCGTGAGTTCCATTTGAAAGTCCCGCGCATCCGCATCCCGCATATCCGCATCACCGGCTTTCGCGCGCAGCCCATCCAGAAACGCAACGGCCTGCCCCGCAGTTTCCGCATTCAGCGAATAGGGGGGCGTCAGAACATTTTGAAACACCGCATCAAATTCCGCTTCGGTCGTTAACCCGTGTGCGAGACTGTGCTGCTTTAAAAAGGCGTAGCCGGTCTCCGGATTCTGCATATCGAAGCCGTAAAAGCGGACCTTTTTCTCTTCCGGCGCTGTCCGGTTCCAGTCCTGTATCCAGCCAAGCAGTGCCGCCATCTCTTTGGTGTGATAAATCGGGAACGAAAACTTCTGTACCAGCTCTTCCGGCTTTCCCTCGCCGCTCTGCAAATAGCGGTTGATATCGGCGCACTCGCTGTAGTCCGCTTCGAGCGCAAAAGCCGTATAGCCCTGTTTCTCGACCATCTCTCGCAAGACAGAGAGTTTCAGCTCCTGAAATTCACGGCTGCCGTGCACCCCTTCCCCGATGGCCAGGACGGACACATTGTCCGGGATATGATCCGCGGATAGGGACTGCATCTCTGCCCTGAGTTCCGGAATCTCCCGGTGCGCCTGTACCTCCTCTATTTTCTGCTTTCCGAAGCGGAACAGCACAATTCCGAGCACGAGCAGAATGAGCCCCAAGAGCAGTCGAACGCATAGCTTCAGTATTTTTTTCAGTATATTCAGCATGATACCATTCCTCCTTAGAACGACAACTCCTCTTTCGGTTCAATCCGATTCATTCTTTGCCTCTCTCCTCTCAGCTCTTAGTCGTCCACGCGGCGGGCTTCTCAAAAGTCTGCCGCGGCCGCAGCTCTTCCGCTTGTTTTGTTTGTTCGCAATAGTGAGCTATCGAAATAATACACTATCTATCTATGTATTGCAAGTGCTTTTTGCCGTCGCGGCGCTCCCACCGTCTTCCCCCCTCGGAGAAACGGATTTCCTTCATAAGATGTGCGCGGAGAACCGAGCTTCGCACACCAAAAAAAAGAGAGAGCGCTCTCGCGCTCTCTCCTGTTCCATCTCAGTTGTATCGCTTGCCGCAGCTTATTTAGCCCTCGTGTGGGATAAGCTTACTGAACAGCCGTTACGTTGACTGCCTGCGGTCCTCTGTTGCCGTCTGCAACTTCAAACGTGACCTTCTGGCCGTCCTCAAGGGTCTTGTAGCCCTCAGAGTTGATGCCGGAGAAGTGAACGAAGATCTCGCTCTTATCAGCATCGTCCGTGATGAAACCATAACCCTTCGTTGCGTTGAACCACTTAACTGTTCCGTTGTGCATTTTCTGCCTCCATGAAATAAAAAATAATCCGTAATCCCCCGGGGCAACAAAGCGCGCCACAACTCGACCATGGATGGAACTGCATGATCTCTGCCGTCGCGCGTATCCGTGTCCACTCAAATCACAATGTAACTATAGCAAACATTATGATGCGTGTCAATGCACTTTTCGGCTTTTTCTGTATTATTTTCACATTTTTCCGGCGGCTGTTTGTTAAAAATTGTACAATTTCACGGACAATAGTCTGTCAAATCGCCGCCGCACAGCAGCAGCTCAACCGCAAGCTGGTCGCTTAAGCGCCCGGATTTGTAGGCGGTTTCCAAGCCAGCCGCACGCCGTTCTGCCGCAACGAGGCCACCGAGGGACAGCTGCCGCCCCATTTGCAGGAGTTTCCGCACCAGCCACTGGGGCTGTGCGCTGAGCTCCGCAATCTCCTTTTCCCGCTTGCCTTCCGCCGCAAAGGCTTTGACAAGACGCAATTGGCGGTATTGCCGGCTCAACAGCGAGAGGATGCGCCCCGGCGACTCCTTGAGCGACAAGAGGTCGCTGTACAGTGCAAGCGCCTGTGCGGTCTTCCGTTCACAGCTCGCCGCGATCATATCGAAGATACGGTTTTCCACCGAGACCGAAGCAATCGCCGCGACATCCTCCCGCGTGACCACCTCACGTTCGCCGAGATAGGCAATCAGCTTCTCGAGTTCTCCGCTGAGTGCTTCCATGTCACCGCCGACTTGCGATAAAAAGCGCTCCAGGACCGACTCTTGAATTTTTCTTGCCGCTCCGAAGCAGATAGCGCGCCGCCCAGAGCTTTAAATCCCGCTCGGAGGGATGTTCGCACTCGACCACCGCCCCGTGCTTTTGCAGCGCCTTATAAAGCCTGCCGCGCTTATCCACCGCGCGCTCGGAAAAGACCAAGAGTGTGCTCTCCGGCAAAGCGGGAATGTAATCCGCGAGCTTATCCGCGCTTCTTTGAAAGAGTCCGCTCTCCTCGACAAAGACGAGGCGCCGCTCCGCAAAGAAAGGCAAGGTATCCGCCGCGGCAATGATGTTATCTTCGCTCGCCGCCTCTTCCTGAAGCAGGCTCGCATTCATGCTGTCTGTCCCGAACCGAGAAAAAAAGCGGGCCTTATAATTCCTGCGGAGATAGCTTTCCTCTCCGCAAAGAAGATAGGCCCGCGAGAACGCACCGCTTTTCAGTGCGCTCTCAAGTTCTGCTGTACTCACTTTTTCTTATGGAAGGAACCGTAGCTGTGTCCCGCCTGCATCGTAACACCGCGTGCCGCCGCCATTTCACTCACGGTGACCAGCTGATAGCCGCGCTTTGTGAGCTCCGGAATTAAGCGCTCCGCAGCCGCCGCGCTCTGCGCATAGATGCTGTGCATGAGGATGATGTCGCCGTCCTTTACCTGACTCAGAACGACATTGACCGTGTTATCCGCATTCTTTGTCTTCCAGTCCAGGGTATCGATGTCCCAAAGGGTTGCCGAATAGCCCATTGCCGCAAGCGTGGGACGCGCCTGACCGCCGAGAGAACCGTAGGGCGGGCGTACCAGCGTTGCTGTCTGGCCGGTTGCCTCCTTGATGGCGCGATTGGTCTTCTCAATGGATTCTCTCACCGCAGCGCCGCTGAGCTTTGCGAGGTTCTCGTGCGCCCAGCTGTGATTGCCGAGCTCCATGCCGTCCTGTGCCATGCGCTGCACGGTCTTCTGATAGCGCGGAACCAAGTTTCCGACCATGAAGAAGGTCGCACGGCCGCCGTTTGCTCAAGTGCCGAGAGAATCTGTGCATCGTACTTGCTCGGTCCGTCGTCAAAGGTAAGAGCGACCATCGGGCGGTTCGGGTCAACCTGCCGCACCGTTGCCGGTGCCACTTCCGCGGGCGTCTCTCCCTTCTTGACCACCGCAATGCGAACGCCGTCAATGTGGGTCCCCACACCGACCTTGCCCGCGTCCTGACCGTTCGTAACCCAGTCGAGCCACTGGCCGTTCACCTGTGCCTTGGTGTATACATCGTAGGAAGACGCAAGTTCTCCGTTCAGCCAGACGCGCACCCCCTCAAGCGGAGCCGTTCCGCCCTCCACGCCTGCAACCGCACCGTTTTCCTTGACGCCGGTCCAACCGCTGCCGCTCACATTGACCTGGTACTTAATGGTCCCCGACATTCCGGACGGCTGCTCTCTGAGTGCCGCGCGAAATGCCGTCGGGTAGGTCCCCGTGCGGCTCAGGTAGTGGTTGTCTTCGGTCCAACCGGTCCACCCCTGTCCCTTGTACTCCATCTCATAGGCGAGACTACCTTGCCCTCTTCCGCGTGAACCGGTGCGGTGAGATCTCCCGAAACATTGCTCATACCAAGCGCCATTGCAAACGAAAGTGCAACCGCAGCAATGCGCCGAAAAATAGACTGTCTTATCATAGCTTTCTCTTCTGCCTCCTCTTCTTAAATATTTCCCCCGTTTTGCCTGAGAAGCACAAAATGCCACGCAGCGAAACGCAAGTCTTCGCGCATGGTAAGCTCCATTATAACACGTTTTCCTTCCATAACCACCCCCAAAGCGGAAAAGTTTCGACGGAATGCGCTCTTGCCCGCCTCCCCGGTAAATGTTAGAATGAGAAAAAATACAGACCAGTTATATTGAAAGGAGTCCTATGGCCAACGAGGAGCAGAGAAATCCGAATCCGGGTGAAGAAAAGAAACCGGGCAATGTGGTTCTCTTCTATATTATCCCCTTTCTCCTCATCAATCTCCTGATCTTTTTCTTGGTGACCCTGCGTCCCAAGTTTAAGCTTCATATTGAGGAGTCTTCCGATTTTCGCACGGCGGAAATCCAAGTGGAGATGCACCCGCGCCTGCCGCTCGCCGCATTTGAGGTCAAGCTGGATGATACACCGCTGAATCTTGAGAACCTCGGCGGTGGCCACTATAAGGCTTCGGTCGATAAAAACGGAACTCTGGAAGTCACGGTTCGCTACATCAACGGCATGCACCGCACCCAGTACGAGCACATAGGCTCCGTGGATGACCAGCCGCCGTTGATTTCGGGCGATGAGCTCGACGGCAATATGTTAACCGTGAGTTTTGACGATCCGCAGTCCGGCATTAACTACGACTCCATCTATGCCATGGATGCCGATGAGGAGCGTGTTCTTCCGAGCAGCATCGATGAGAGCGAGAACAAAGCCGTATTTCAGGTTTTGACCTCGCGCCTGGAAGTCCATATATCCGATCAGCTGGGCCACGAGGCGGTTGCGAACTTCACCGAGCTCGATGCGATGGGGAACGGCGGCGACAACAGCCACGAGTACCACACCTACGGCACGGATGATAAGACCAAGGAAACCACTGCCGAGGAAGAGAGTTCCGCAGAAAAGAACAGCGGTAAAAGCAGTAAAACGCAGAAAAAGACGAGCAGCGCGTCAACAACCGCTGCCGCAAGTTCCAAGGCAAAGGAGACTTCCGCAGCCGCTAAGACTACGGCCGCAAGCTCTAAGGCAAAGGAGACTTCCGCGGCCGCTAAGACCACGGCCGCCAGTTCCAAGGCTAAGGAGACTTCCGCGGCCGCTAAGACCACGGCCGCAAGCTCCAAGGCTAAGGAGACTTCCGCGGCAAGTAAGACCACGGCAGCCGATTCCAAGGCTAAGGAGACTTCCGCTGCCGCCAAGACCACGGCAGCAAGCTCCAAGGCAAAGGAAACTTCCGCGGCAAAGACGAGCAGTAAGGCGAACGCAGTGAATAACAGCGGTGCACCCGCGCCCGGCGAGACCATTTCCGGCGGAAAAAGCGGGCCCTCCGCAACACGCGAGAGCAAAAAGAGCGGATCTACCGCAGCCATTCAGACGGTAGAGCCTCTGAATCCTTGAATATACACAGGCTTTTCGACAAACAAAAAGCTCGAATCCGAACGGATTCGAGCTTTTTTGATTTCCGCTTTGCAAGCACGGGAAAGCAAAATTCAGAAAATTCCCTGCCACAGATTGCCGAGCGCGCTCAGCAAGAGGTTATTCCGATAAAGGAAATACACCCAGGGGCTTGCCTCTACCTGCTCCAGTATGCCGCTGCCGATCGGCGTATACTGAAAGAGATTCAGGATGAGGAAGCCGAGCCAGAGGAAAAAGAGCCCCTCCGCCAAGCCCAGTGCGGCTCCCGCAATTTGATTCATGCCGTGAATCACGGGGAGTGCGGTAAACAAATTCAAAAAACGGAATACACAGTAGAGCAACATGCGAAACAGAAGGAAAAGCAAGGTGAAGCCGAGGTAATTCAGGAGCGTTCGCCCCAAAAAATCCGCGGCATACTGCTGAAACTCTGTCGCGCCGACTGCCTGCCAGACTTCCGTCGTGTTATTTTTGCGGAGTCCCTGTTTAAAATTATCCGGTATGGGCAGATTTCAATGACGCGGTCCTGTCCCGCGCTGTCTGCGGTCTGGCGATCCGTCACTGTGTCCAAGCCTATCTTTTCGGTAATATACCGCTCGGCAGCCGCCTGCATCCCCGTGTTTTTTGCCAAAAAACCCGCCGTACTCGGGAGCGCAACCCGCGCAAACAGCGTCGTGAGAATCAGGGCAAGGGCGCTCACCGTGAGACGCAGAAAGCCTCTCCGGTGACCGTCCAGTGTCATTCCGAGCAAAAACAGAGCGATTAAGAGCGTGAACCAATTCCGGTCGAGCCAGGCTGTGACTTGTACCGCCATCAGCCTAAGAAATCCTCTTCTTTCAGGATTAAGAGACCGTCCTTATTATAGCGCTTCGAGAAGAGTCCGCTGAGTCTTCTTCCGAGCGGCGGTCTCTCCGCGTGATCTGCCGCCTCTTCGATTAAAATTTCCGCATTCTTTCGCGTGAGGCTCACACCGTCTTCCTGTAACAATTCAATTCTCTCATAGAGCGCATTCATGCTCTTTCCGGTCATGACACAGTCTATGTTCCGCGCATATGCGGCGGCGTAATTCGCGAAGGCATCCTTCGTCAGGAGTTCATTCTCCTTGGCCCGCCTCCTCTCGGCATCGAGTTTCGCCCTGTCCTCCGCACGCGGCACCGCTCGCTGCGCGGGGCGCTGTGCCTCCGCTTCCGCGCGCGCCGCCGAGACTGTCTCCGGTTCGCGGACAATGATTTCTTCCGCCACGCGGTTCAAAAGTTCTTCCGCGCGCCGTGCCTCTTCTTCCTTTCGCCGTGCTTCCTCTTCTCTTTCGGCCGCAGCTTTCGCTTCCGCCGCAGCGGCCGCGGCCTCCGCAGCCTTCCGCGCATTCTCGGCGGCTTCGCGCTCGGCAAGGCGTCTCGCCTCTTCTTCCGCGCGTCTTGCCTCTTCCTCCGCGCGTTTCGCCTCTTCTTCTTTGCGGCGCGCCTCCTTCGCTTCGAGCGCGGTCTTAACCGCCTCTTCCCGTAGGCGTGCCTCCGCCTCACGGAACTTTGCCTCCGCGGCAAAGTAGGCTTTTACATCCTCCCGCTTATCCGCGGTGTGAAAAACCGTCTCGACCTCCGGATGCGAAGCCCGAAGTCTGGTGAGCTGCAGCGGATTGTCAATGAGAAGGACGGTGCGCATACCGCCGTCGGCCGCGATGAGCTGAATCAGCTCGCTGAGGCTCACATCGCTTAAATCGCCCGCTTCTTCAATGATGAGGTCGCGTCCCGCGGTCTTCTCCGCCGAATTTCGGACACCGTAGACATTGAGTCGCTCTGCCTTTTACCTTGGCAGCCGGGCGCTTAAAACCGAGTTACAGCCTGCGCCTCCTTGAGGCGCTCCACCGCAGACTGTAAGCCCTCCTCGGGCGTTCTGCCTTCAATCAAGGCATTGAAGGAGCCCGGTGTACGAAGCAATTTCGGCTGTCTCGGCACTTCCCGTCTTGCCTCCGCGCTCTCTTCGACAAGCTCACCCTCTTCCGCAGACTGTTTTTCCGCAACGGCCGTTTCCGCAGGCTGCTTCTCTGCGGCGACGGCTTCTGCCTGAGACTGCTTCTCCGCAGCGGCCGTTTCCGCGGGCTGCTTTTCCGCGGTGACCGCTTCTTCCCGAGGCTGCTGTTCCGCAGCGGCCGTTTCCGCGGCGACCGCTTCTTCCCGAGGCTGCTTTTCCGCGGCAGCAACTGTTTCCGCGGGCTTCGTTTGGCTCGCTTTTTCTTCCGTCGCCGCAGCGCTCACGGCCTCCTGGCTTTCCTTTGCCGTCTCTTCGATCTCGGGCTTTTTTTCCGCCTCGATTACACTCTTTTTAATCTGTTCGGCTTCTTTGTCCTGCTCAATCCGACGGAGTGCCGCTTCTTCGCGCGCGAGCTGCTCTCTTCTCTCCTGGGCCGGGAGTTTCGGCAGCACCTTGGTCTCGTCGAGTTTTGCCTCGCGCTGCCGAATGGCCTCTTCGGTCTCGGCCGCGCGCGCTTCGGCGCGCAGTTTTGCCGCCTCGCTCTCCTCCTCATAGCGCAGGCGATCCACCATGAGCTGTTCCGTTCCCGGGAACTCGGAGGTCTCGCTGCGCTCTCCGCTAGAGACCACATAGTCCCGCGAGAGGCGGGCGCTTTCTTCACGGTAGCGCTGCTCCACGCTGCGCGCATCCTCCTCCGCGGACGGGAGCGCACTTTCCCGAAGCTCTGCCGCTGTCTCGCGCAACGGCTCTTGTACGGTCTCGGTGCTTACCGGCGTCGCTGCGGCTTTGGCTCTTACACCGTTCCGCTTCTCCTCTTCCAAACGACGAAGGTGCGCATCGATCTCCGCGTCGATATCATTCTGTGCGGGTGCTTCCTGCGGCTTGGCCGCTTCGGTCCAGGAGGGGATTCCCGTCGAAGCCGCCGCCGGTGTTTGGAACGTCGGGACATTGCGATAGCGCTCTTCGCTCGGCGCAGCATACTGAAGCGGCGCCTGATCATAACTCTCTTCCGGCTGTGCAAATGCCGCAGGCTGTGTAAACTCTGCAGGCTGCGCAAACGCTGTCGGCTGCGGCTGCGTCATCGGTGCCGCGTACTGTTCCGCAAGCGCGGGCGCCGGCTCCATTCCGTACGGCTCTGCCGCGGTCTGATACGGCATCTGCGTACCGTACTCTGTCGCCATCATGGGTTGCTGCGCATAGGGTGTCGTGAGCGGTGCCGGTTCGCGCACCGCATTCTGACGCGGCGTGGTGGGCTGATAGTAAATTTCGCCTGCAGAATGCTCTGCTGATATTCGTTGAGCGGCTCCCCTTCTCCCTCGGCCTTTAGGCGCAGGGCCTTTTGCACCCACTCGCCGGTGCCGAAAAGTATGGTAATGCGGTCGCAAAGGTCCAGGCAGGCTTCCCGCATGCCGGCTCTGTGGTAGAGTTCCGCGAGTTCGTACATCCACTCATCGGAGAGTTCCTCGCTCACATACTCCTCAAGCGGCGGCATGAGCTGCTGCGGCTGTGCCCCCTTTGCCTTGAGTATCAGATAGCGGAGCAGCTTTTGGCGCGTATCCTGGGGCGCAAGTCTCTGAAACTCCTCAAAGCACTCCTCCGCCTCATCTATGCTGTTTACCTTCAGAGCGAGCTGCGTCAGCTTAAAGAGCAGCCCTCTTCCCATCGGGGTACGTTCGACCGCCAGAAGCAGAATATCCTTTGCCTCCGCGTACTTCCCGACCTTTTCATAAATCTCGGAGACCTGCGTCAGGAGACTTACATTTGACACGCGCCTCCAGTCAATTTTATCGGCGATCTTCACCGCCGTCTGATAGTCGCCAAGCCCCGCCTGCTTTCGCATCTGCTCTACTTTTACGTTCAGTTCGTGCTTGTCCATCCGCTTCCTTTCCGTCTCTCTAGAGCTCCGTTCTTCCTTCCAAGGCACGCAAGAGCGTGACCTCATCGATATATTCCAAATCGCCGCCCACCGGCACGCCGCTCGCAATTCTGGAGACCTTAATGCCGGTCGGTTTGACCAGCTTTGCAATGTACATCGCTGTGGTCTCACCCTCCAGACTCGGATTGGTCGCGATGATGACCTCTTCCACATCGCCCTCCAGGCGGCGCATCAGCTCTTTCAGCTTGATGTCCGAAGGCCCGATGCCTAGCATCGGGGAAATGGCACCGTGCAACACATGGTAGACGCCTTCGTATTTTCCTGTTTTCTCATAGGCTGCGAGATCTCTCGTGTTCTCGACCACCATAATCTGTCTGTGATTTCGCTTGGTACTCTTACAGATGGGGCACAGATCCTCATCGGTCAGCGTAAAACATTCCTTGCAATAGCGCACATTCTGCCGTGCGCTGCGGATGGCGTCGGTCAAAGACTCGACGCGCTCCGGCGGCATGTTGATAATATGAAACGCAAGGCGCTGCGCGGACTTTCTTCCGACGCCCGGCAGCGCGGACAGCTCTTCCATGAGCCTTGTGATTTGTTTGCCGTAGTAGTCCATTGAAAGCCTTATTTTTAGAAGGGGAGGCCGCCGGTCAGCTTGCCCATCATCTGCTGGTTTTCGGTCTCCGCCATGCGAAGCGCCTCATTGACCGCAGCCTTGATGAGATCCTCCAGCATCTCGACATCGTCCGGATCCACCGCATCCTTGTCCAGCGTAATCTTGCTGACCTCTCTGCCGCCGACCACCGTGACGCGCACCGCGCCGCCGCCGGCCGTCGCCTCGAATTCCTTGCTCTCGAAGGCCTTTGCCTGCTCCTCCATCTGCTTCTGCATCTTCTGGAGCTGCTTCATCATGTTATTTGCGTTGCCGGGCATACCGTTAAATCTTGCCATCTCTCTTCTCCTCTTCTCTCTGGTTTTGCGCCGCAGCGCTTAGCTTTCCCGCTCAATCGGGAAGTGAATTTGTTCCCGTAACTCTTCATCCGTAATGCGATAGCTCCGCGCCGCCGTTCCGCCCCGCACATACTTGGTGCCGAGCGAAAACGTCCGCCCGTAACGTGCGGTCAGGCAGTCCTCCAAGGCCTTGAGCCCACCGCTCTGAAAGCTCTTTTCGGTAATTTCATCCGGACAGCAGAGGGTCAGCCTTCCGCCCTCCTCCGCAGCAAGTTCGCAGCGATGTAACATGGGGCCGTAAATGCCGCCGAGACTCTCTGCGATGCTGCCGAGCTCTCCGCGGATTTTCATAAAGTCCTCGTAGGCCGCGCGGGGCAGGGCAACTTCCTGAACAACCGTCCCCGCCGCCTCCGGAACCTCGGTCTGCCGCTCGGCTTCCGCCGTCGCCGCGACCGTCTGCACCACACCTCGTTTTCCGAGTTCCTGAATCCGCTTCTCCAGACGCGCAATGCGGCTGAGAAGCGCATCGCCGTCCGTATCCATCTCCGGCTCCGAGAGCCGAATCAGCGAGAGCTCCGTGAGCGTTCGCTTGTCCGAGGCATAGCGGAGTTGCTGGGCCAGTTCCGATTGCACGCGAATCGCGCGAAGCAGCACCGCCTTGTTCGCCTGTTCGGCATCCTCCCGGAGCTGCTTCAGGCGCTCCCCGGCACAGTCCACCAAACCGTCCGCGCGCTCCGCGGTCTTTAAGACCAGCAGGTTTCTGAGATACCAGAGGAAATCCGCATTGAACTGCCCGAGCTCACGCCCTTCCAAAAAGGCGCGGTTCAGAATTTCAAGCGCTTCCCCGGCCCGGCCGCGCAGCAGCGCGCGAAACAGCCCGGAAAAGACCGAGACATCCACGGCGCCGAGTATGTTCAGCACCGCCTCGTAGCGTATCTCTCCGTCCGGACAAAAGGCCACGCACTCATCGAGCAGGCTCAGCGCGTCTCGCATGGCGCCGTCCGCCTGCGTCGCAATGTAGCGCAGGGCTTCCTCTTCCGCCTGTATCCCCTCGGCCGTCGCGAGTTCCCGCAGGCGCTCCGCAATGGTGTCCGCCGTGATACGGCGGAAATCGTAGCGCTGGCAGCGGGACAGGACGGTGACGGGTATTTTACTCTGCTCCGTTGTCGCCAAAATGAAGATCACATAGGGCGGCGGTTCTTCCAGGGTCTTAAGGAGCGCGTTGAAAGCGCCGCTCGAGAGCATGTGCACCTCGTCGATGATAAAGACCCGGTATTTCCCCGCAGTCGGCGGGTACTGCACCTGCTCCTTAATGTCGCGGATGTTATCGACGCCGTTATTCGATGCCGCATCGATCTCCTGCACGTTCATGGAGCTCTCCGAGAGTATGGCCCGACAGGATGCGCAGACACCGCAGGGGTTGCCCCGCTCCGGCTGCTCACAGTTCACGGCGCGCGCCATAATCTTTGCGACACTCGTCTTACCCGTGCCCCTGGTCCCGCAGAAGAGATAGGCGTGCCCCACACGCCCGCTCTCGACCTGGTTGCGGAGCGCCGTGCAGACGGCATCCTGTCCCTTTACCTCATCGAAGTTTTGGGGTCTCCATTTGCGATAGAGTGCGACATACGCCATCTCAGCGGTCTCCGAACGAGAGGCCAAGGAGCCGCGCCTCTTCGACAATCGAAGAATTCGGATCCACCACCTTTAACTTGCCGGCCGACTCCTCGAGCGGAATGCTCGTAATCTCATTGTTCCGGATGACGACCATCTGTCCGAACTTGCCGTCGTAAATCAGCTTTGCCGCGCGCGCGCCGAGACGCGTGGACAGCACACGGTCATAGGGGTTCGGCGCACCGCCGCGCTGGGTGTGTCCCGGCACGGTCACGCGCACTTCCTGCCCGGTGAGCGCCTCGATTTCCGCGCCGATCTCATAGGCAACCGAGGGATAGCGCCGCGCCGCAAGCTTGGTTTTTCTCTCCTTCTTGCTGAGCGCCGCGGTCTCCTTGGAGATTGCGCCCTCCGCAACCACGATAATCGAAAAACGACTGCCCGCTTTCTGTCTCTTCTGAAGCGCCTCAATCACGGCGTGAATGTCATAGGGAATTTCGGGAATCAGGATGATATCCGCGCCGCCCGCGATTCCCGCATAGAGCGTGAGCCAACCCACCTTGTGTCCCATGACCTCGACAATGAAGACTCTGCCGTGCGATGCCGCCGTCGTGTGAATGCAGTCAATCGCATTGGAAGCAATCTCAATGGCACTCTGGAACCCGAAGGTCTCATCCGTGCCGTAGAGATCGTTGTCTATGGTCTTCGGCAGGGAGACAATGTTAAGTCCCTCCTGGCGCAGCAGGTTTGCCGTCTTCTGGCTTCCGTTTCCGCCGAGCACGCAGAGGCAGTCAAGCCCCAGCTTCCGGTAGGTCGCCTTCATGAGTTCCACCTTATTGTTTCCGTTTTCATCCGGCACCGTCATCTGCTTGAACGGCTGCCGGCTGGTGCCGAGCAGGGTGCCGCCCCGCGTGAGTATGCCCGAAAAATCACTCTTTAACAGCAGACGGTAGTCTCATACATAAGGCCGCGGTAACCGTCCCGAAAGCCGACAATGTCCACGCTCTCGTACAGATTGTAGAGCGCCTTCGCAATGCCGCGCATGGTCGCATTCAGCGCCTGGCAATCGCCGCCGCTGGTCAGCATACCGACGCGAATTCTGCCGCCCTTTTTCTCTGTTTTTGCCTTCTCCGACTTCTCTCTCTCTAACTTTTCTTTTTCTGCCATATCCGACTCCTCTTACTGCTTGCGTATGCACCTCAAAACGCCGCATACTTGTCAAAAGTATACGACAGATTCGGCCATATCACAAGGAAGCCCAAAACAAAAAAAGACGGCTCTGCCGTCTCTCTCTGTCAAATCAAAAACAAGCCGCACATCCCGCTTTGAACGGGAGCCATGAACGTTACCGCGGCAGCCAGCTCGGCGACGGCGATCCCGCATCGCCCGTACACATTTGCTTAGTGCTGCTGCATTCCTGCCCTGACACGGTTCACAAAGGCACGCCGCGCAGGGGCCCTCGCGTCTACGCCGCTTATCGCGGGCTGCTTCACAGCTCTGCACGTCCGAGGCGGGATATCACCCCTGCTATGGCGGACTGCAGGTGCAGGGAACCGCCGTCTCCCCGGCTGTGCGGACTTTCAGTATACGAGAGCCACCTGTGCTTTGTCAAGCGGACAGCGCCCGCTTCCGCGCTTCAAAGTACTCGGTCTCGCGGCAAAACAAAGTCTGATAGAGCAGAAAAACCATGAAGAAAAGCTCTCCGTTCAAAAGTTCCGCATAGGCGTAGGGCGGCACGGCTCCCTGTAATATCGCCTCTTTTCCGAATACACAGAACAGCGCAATCAGCGCGAGCTTCAGCGTGAGCGAAGGTCTTCTCTCTTTCTGCCCGAGCCGGAACATGGCACAGAGGCTCATGAGCAACAAAAGCCCGTTCAACAGGGCGTTATGTGTCGCAAAACTGCGCGCACTGCCGCTCACATACTGGACGGCACACTCAAGCAGCAAAAGAAGCTGATAGAAGCTCGCATAGCCGACAAAGATACGCTGAAAACACCGCTCCGCCCGCTCCATGAGACCACCCCTTTACTGGATAATACACTTTTCTCCCGAATTAAGTATAGTATAGTTCCGAGAGTTTTGCAATCTTTTCTGCGGTGTTTTGTAGTTTTAGGCTTATATTGTCTGGGAATTCAGTCTTCTTACTCCGTTTTTTCCGTTCCTTCCGCGCTCTCTGTCTGTGCGGCGCGTTTTTTCTCCCGCAATGTGCGAAAAAAAAATCCCGCATGAGATCCGCACACGTTTCACCGAGCAGACCGGCTTCCACAGCGGCCTGATGATTAAAGCGCGGCTCGTTGAGTAAATTCAGCACCGAACCCGCACAGCCCGCCTTGGGGTTCGAGGCCCCGTAGACCACTCGCGGAATGCGCGCCTGCACAATGGCCCCCGCACACATGGGGCAGGGCTCCAAGGTCACGTAGAGCGTGCAGTCCTCAAGCCGCCAGTCCCCCGCCTTTTTGCAAGCCTTGCGGAGAGCAAAGAGCTCCGCGTGCGCAAGTGTCTGCTTATCCGTCATGCGGCGGTTATAGCCCCGTGCGATGATTTTCCCCTCGCGCGCAATCACACAGCCGATCGGCGTCTCGCCGAGTGCCTCCGCTTTTCCGGCCTCCCGAATTGCGGCCCGCATCAACTGTTCATCCGTCATTTCGCTTCCTGCTCTCCTTATGTTATACTAGACGCAACGCGGCTCAACACCCGCGTTGCAACCGGAAGGTTTATTTTAACACAGCGAGGAAAGCATATGCAGAGAATTCTGGTTTGTGACGATGACCACGAAATCGTCGAGGCAATCAGCATCTACCTCACCGGCGAGGGCTTTAAAGTTCTTCCCGCCTACGACGGCGCGGAGGCGCTGGAAATTATGGAGGAGACGCCGGTCGACCTCCTGATTGTCGATGTCATGATGCCCGGACTCGACGGCATCCGGACCACCAGACAGGTCCGAGAGAAGAGCTCCATCCCGATTATTATTCTCTCGGCCAAATCCGAAGACAATGACAAGATTTTGGGCCTGAATATCGGTGCGGACGACTATCTCACCAAGCCCTTCAATCCCCTGGAACTCGTGGCGCGCGTCAAGAGCCAGCTTCGCCGCTATACGGAGCTCGGCAACGTGGACAGCCGCGACAATCAGCACCTCTACTCGGTCGGCGATCTGGTAATCAACGATGAGACCAAGGAAGTTCAGGTCGGCGGAAATACCGTCAAACTCACACCGATTGAGTACAATATCCTCCTGCTGCTCGTCAAGAATGCGGGCAAGGTTTTCTCGATCGATGAGATCTATGAGAAAATTTGGAACGAAGAGGCCATCGGCGCGGATAACACCGTTGCCGTCCACATCCGCCACATTCGCGAAAAGATAGAGATCAATCCGAAGGAGCCGCGTTACTTAAAGGTTGTCTGGGGCGTCGGCTATAAGGTGGAAAAGAAGCCATGAAATCGGACGCCAAGGCAGAAAGAGTTATGTTCTACAAAAAGGCGGTTCTGCTGATTGTGCATCTTCTGGCGCTCTTTGCCTTCCTGTCCGGCATCTGCCTGCTCTACGGGAGCGCAGCGTTTCGCGAGGGCTTAAGCTGGGTGAATCCCGCGCACTACGAGGACTCGCCCGCCTTTGAGGCCCTGCTCCGCGATCGGGTACAGCAACTGCTCGGCTATGTCCGCTACCGCGATGTCTTCGAGACCGACGGGGCCTTTGACGCCGACAACGAGGTCTTCTCGTACTCCGACGGAAACGGCGCCGAAAAGATCTTCTCTGTCTCCGATGTGCTGGCCTATGCGAAGGAACACGGCTACTCCTTTGACAACGATTACCGTGTCATTCACGACGACGCGGCACCCGGCGGCGACGGGCAAACCTATCCCATCACTTGGCGCGCCTACCGCGAAACCCAGAAGGCAACCGGTCCCGGCTCCGCCTTTAAGACGCTCGATACCATGACCCGCGAGGTCATGCAGTGCCTCGGCGACTACTACCGGGGTGTTAAGCTCTTTAACACGGGGAATTCGAATCTCTACTATCTCCTGGAAATCGACGGGCGGAAGAACTATACGAACCGCCCGGGCTTAAGCGATGCGCAGGCGCGTTCCTTTGGGCGCTATGCGATTTTCAACTCCGAAAATCCTCTTCCGGACAACAATCTGCCGGAGACGCCGAACAAGATACGCTCGCTGCTCCTCGAAGAAGTTTCGAGCCGGACGGCGGACTATCATCTGATACTTGCGGTCGATACGAACTATCCCCTGCAGGATGCCTTTTACCAAGGCGTGCTGAACTATGCGCGCCAGCGCGCGCTCTACGGGGTCGGCATGATTTTCCTCTTTGCGGGCGCAAGCTTTATGCTGCTCACGCTGATTTCCCTCTCTCTGCTCTCGGGACATAAGCGCAAGGGGGCGGTCGAAATTCAACTGCTTCCCATCGATCGCTACCGCATCGAGAGCAAAGCTTTGCTGCTCGTCGCTCTCTGTGCCCTCTGCATGCTCTTTGCGACCCAGGTTGCGGTGCGCATCCTGCATCTCATGCTGCCCACGGCCTACTGGTCCTTCTCGGAGAAATTACTTCACGCGGCCATCATCTACCTCTTTGTGCTGCTCTTCTGGTTCTCCGCCCTCCGCATGCATAAGGCGAAAATCCTTTGGCAGAACAGCTTTCTGAGGGAGCTCTTCGAGAGCCCTCGTGCGGCAGTCGAGAACGGTGAGTTTTGTGCAGCGAATGACGGTTTACTACCTGCTCTTTCTCTTGGTAAATCTCGCGGGCGCGGTGACCGCAAGCTTTCTCCTGCTGCACGGCAAGTCGCTGAACGCACGGCTCGAGGCGAGCTTCTTGATTCTTTTGTTGGCCATCTTCGATCTCTGGCTCTATCAGCATCTCTACCAGAAACAGAGCGAGAGCGATGAGATTGCGGCCGCCATCGGCCTGCTGGACAGCGAGCCCGATCGGAGCGAGCAACTCCTTGACCCCGCGCGCTTCCACGGCAAAGAGCGCGGCTCGCCGCGACCATCAACAACATCAACGCGGGACTTCAGCGCGCCCTGAACGACAGTGTCCGCTCCGAGCGCATGAAGGCCGAGCTCATCACGAATGTGTCGCACGACATCAAGACGCCGCTCACCTCAATCATCAACTACATCGACCTGATTCGGAGAGCGCATCCCTCCGATCCAGCGGTGCAGAACTATGTCGATATCTTAGAGAGAAAATCGCAGCACTTAAAGACCCTGACCGAGGATCTGGTCGAGGCGAGCAAGGCTTCCACCGGCAACGTGCAGATCGATCCCGTAAAAATCGACTTTGTCGAACTGGTGGAACAGACCAACGGCGAGTTCGAAGAGCGCTTCTCAGAGAGCGGGCTCACGCTGATTCCGACCCTCCCCGAGGAGCCGCTCTATATCTTCGCGGACGGCCAACACCTCTGGCGCGTCCTCGAAAATCTCTACAACAACGCCTGCAAGTACGCCGCCAAAAATTCCCGCGTCTACGCGGAAGTTTCGGCGGATGAGTCCTTTGTGAGTTTTACGCTGAAGAATATTTCGGCGAGCGCTTTGAATATTAGCCCGGAGGAGCTGACCGAGAGATTTGTGCGCGGCGACCGCTCCCGCACGACCGAAGGCAGCGGTCTGGGTCTCTCGATTGCGAAGTCGCTCACGGAGCTGCAGGGCGGCACGCTGGACATCCAAATCGACGGCGATTACTTCAAGGCGAGCGTGCGCTTTCGCCGCGTCACCGAATAAACAAGCGCAGGCAAAGAAAAACGCGTCCGAGATCCGGATGCGTTTTTCTTTGCCTGTTTTCTGTTTTCTCTGCCGACGCACTTTGCTCAAGCGCCCGCACTCCAATAGGATGCGCCGTCTCTCAGTTCTTCCCGAAGCCGCCCCTGCTCTTCCAAGTATTTTAGGCAGGCATAGGTCTTAAACCAAATCTGAATGCAGACTTCTCTCTCCTTCATGGTGAGCGGCCGCCGATAACGGCGATATGCCATGGAGCCGACGTCGCGGAGCAACACCGGTCTCCCCTCGTCTCTCACGATTTTCTCAAGCTGATCGCAGTGCTTCCGGTAATAGCGCTCTGCCTTCCGGACGGCAGCCTCCGGGTTTCGGAAGGGGGCGCCGTGCCCGGGCACAAAGAGATAGTCCGAGAAGCGCTCCGCGGCCTCCCGAAGCGTTCTGAGATACGCGGACAGGGCATTCGGAAACTCGCCGATGTTGCTCACAATGGGTGCAACCTCTTCGAGCACATGATCCCCGCTGAAAATAAATTTGTGTTTTCGATCGAAGAAACCGAGTTCGCCACGGGTGTGCCCGGGCAGCGCCGCGACCTCGAGGCAATAGTCGCCGACCGTGCGGCTCTCCCCCGGGTGTATGGGCGTGTAGGGAAAATCCCAGATATTTCGATAGCCCTCCACAAAGCCGTCCGCCGCTGACCAAAAGGCCTCATAGGTCTCCCGGTCATAGGTCTCGAGCCCGACCAGGCGAAAGAGCATGCGCCGTCCCTCATCGCCCATGAGCAGGGTATTCAGTATGGCACTTTGATCCATATCCTCCGGGTTTACAAAGATGCGCGCCCCCAAACGCACGAGTTCCTGCGCCTGCCCGAGGTGATCCTTATGCCCGTGCGTAATCAAAACGTCAAGCTCTGCCGGGGAAAGCCGAAGCTCTTGAAACGCCCTTCGGAGTGTCTCCGCCCCGGAAGGGTCCAATCCCGCCGGAAAGCCGCAGTCAATCAACACGCTGCGCTCGCCGGGTTTTCCGCACAAAATACCGTAATTCAAATGCCGGACGCCTACCATTTCGGTCTCGGCTTCGACCACAAAGATGCCCGGGAAAGGCTCCTGCGTCATCCGAGCACCAGCTTTGCCGCGCCGTAGATGCCGGCGTCGTTGCCGAGCTCCGCGAGCACCACGCGACCGCGGTTCTGAGAAATCTTCATATAGCGGTCGTAATAAACTCTGATTTGTCGAGCAGGTAAGCCCCCGCCCGGGACACGCCGCCGCCGATGATAAAGATCTCCGGGTCTATGGTCATGCAGAGCATGGCCACGGTCTCACCGAGATACTTGGCGACCGTCTCCATGATTTCATCCGCGAGGGCATCGCCCTCCCGTCCGAGGTCGCATACATCCTTCGCCGTCAGCTTGTCGCCGAAGGCGCGGAGGCCGCTCTCCCGCTCCTTTTCCTTCGCGAGGCGGCGTTTCGCTTCGCGGACAATGCCGGTGGCACTCGCAATCTGCTCAAGGCAGCCGACCGCCCCGCAGTTACAGGGCTCGGTCTCGCCGTCCCGCACATGAATGTGCCCGATCTCACCCGCGAGGCCGTGCTTTCCGGTCACGATTTCACCGTCCATGATAATGCCGCCTCCGACACCGGTTCCGAGCGTAATGAGAACCGCATTCTCCGCACCTTCGCCGCCGCCGCGCCAAGCCTCGCCGAGCGCAGCGACATTGGCATCGTTGCCGACCTCAACGCGAACACCGCCGAGCAGCTCCGAGAGTTCCCGCGCCGGGTACATCTCCCGCCAATTTAGGTTGACGCCTACTTCCACATAGCCGGTCGGCTGCACCGGGCCCGGAACCCCGAGTCCCACACCGATGAGCTCCGCCTTGCCGTGAAAACTCTCTCCCGTCATCGTTTGAATGCTCTTTGCAATGTCAGGCAACACATGGCTTCCGTTATCACTCGTATCGGTCGGAAAATCCCATTTCTTGATGAGCGTTCCGTCTTCCCGAAACATTCCCAACTTGATGCCGGTTCCGCCGACATCTACGCCAATGCAAATCTTCTCCATGTTTCTTCCCCTCCGCTCACTTTAGTTTTACTTCTTTGATGTGTGAGGCCCCGAGCCAGAGGTAGCGATTCTCTCCGGGGCGGCGCACGGCGCGCACCAGAGAAAAATCCACATTACCGCTGAACTGTTTGGTGCCGTTCTTTAAGAAAATCGTCAGGGTATCGCTCCCGAGCAGGAACACGGTCCCCCTGTCCACAAAGGATGTGCTGTAGTGCTCGCCGAAGTTTGCGTGCATCACCCGCTCTCCGCTGCTGTTGTAAAGTTCTATGCGGTACGGCCCGTTTTTGGACACCGTATCGTTCAGAACTATGCCCACATAGGAGCGGTCAAAGCAGAGCGATCGTATCTCCTCCTCCGCCTCGACGGAGCTGTAGCCCTCCACCTTCTGTTCCCCGACCCGGAAAAAGAAGAGCCCGCGTGTGGACGCCGCAAAAGCGGTTCCGTTCTGCAGGTAGCGCACCTCCGAAATCAGATTCTTCCCGGCAAAGGGCTCCACGCCGCCGCGCATCGGTCCCTTGCCGCTGCTCTCTTTTTCCGAGAAATCGTAGGCTGCCACCTTGCCGTGAAGCACGCCGCCCTCGAGATAAGCAACTCCCACAAGGACCTGGCTGCCGTCATCCGAGAGATCGAGCGCCGTAAAGAAACCGTCGCCCTCGAGCAGCGCCTTGACCGTGATGTCGAGCACCGTGCCGTCCGGGTTGTAAAACTGAATGTAGCTCGCAACGCTGTCCTCTTCGAGCGTCGCGACAATGCCGCCGGCCGAAATCGAAGCGCTGTCCAAGCTTCGCTCCGTGCGGCATTCTCCGATTTTTCCGTGCTTCTCGTCAAAAATCTGAAGGATGTTTCCGGTGCGGTCCGCAATAACCGCGTAAGCCCCGTTGACATCGATAACCGGATCTTTCATCTCAAAACTCGAGGACCAGTAGGTCTCGTTCTTTTCGCCGATATAGCTGACACCGTCCTTCGAATACTTGAGAAAACCGCGCTTGAAGGGCTCGTAACCCACCAGGCTGCCCTGGCTCACGTCCTGCTGGTTCAGCACCGCATAGGCGCGGTAACTCTTACGCCCGTGATAAATGTTCCATGCGACCAGCACCGTAAGAAGGCCGGCCGTAATCCATATCAGTCTGCGCCAGTCCTTTTTCAGCGTGTTTGTTTCCGCCGCCATACTCAGGACTCCTGTCGGTTCCGGTACTGTTCAACAGCCTCCGCCAAATTGGTTGCCGTCCCGTTGTCCATGATGTTCTTTAACGCCTCGATTTTTTCCTCCGACATGAACTCCTTGCCGAGCAGGGGTTCATAGGCTTCTGCGAGGCGGAGCGCCGCTGCCTGCCGTTCTTTGCCGATTTCGGTCAAGCGACTGTGGGTCTCTTCGTAAGCACTCTTCTTCTGGGTAATGCGCGGCTCTGCCTCTCCGCTGAGTTCCTTCGCAATGATTCCGCTGGTCTCCGCTTCGAATTTCTGCATCGCAGCCTGTTTCTTCTGCTGGGTCTCCTCAAGCCGCTGCTCTGCGGCGGAAATCTCACTGTCGTAGCTATCCAGTGCATAGGGCTCATCGCTCTTATCGCGCTGAATGCGCTTCTTTAACTTCTTGAGTTCCCTTGCGAGTGCTGTGAGTTCGTTCTGCATGCGCCGCCCCTCTTTCAGGGTCTCCAGGTAACGGAGCTTGGAGCGCGTGCCGATGGCCGTGTAGATGCCGCCGATTACCACGATATCCGCAATGTAAATCAATACCAGAGCCGGTATATTGCGCAAGCGCTCGGGCAGCGCAAAGAAATAAATGCCGCAAGGCAATGCCACAAAGAGAGCTGCGACAAAGAGCAGAATCTTCATCCATTCGGCAAAATGCTGCGGCCAGTAGAGCGCATAGTAAAGTTTGGAGCGGAATATCGAGGGGACCCCGTTCTTCCGAAACAGTTCGCGGAGCGTGCGCTTAATCTCTGTCCGCTTGTCCTCGAGCGGGGCGGATTCCGACGCAATTCGCTCCTGCTTGCCTATGCTCTTTGCTCTCTCTTTCTTGGACTGCGCCCGCTTGACGGCATCCCGCTCTCGCGCGATTTCGTCGTCAAAGTTATCGCTGAGCTCTTTTCGGCGGTTCTGCACAGTGCGCTCAATGTTGTCCTTAAGGCTCTGCTCCTCCGCCATGAGTTCCTGACGGCGCTCCGCCTCCTGCACACCGAGCTCCTCCTCCTGCTTCCGAAGCTCTGCCTCCTTGATGACCGCCAAGCGCGCTTCCTCAAGGAACTTGCTGTAATCCATACCCGACTGTTCCACCCAAAACTCCTTTCTGAGCGTCGCATTGCATTTGTGCCCCGCTTCCGCTACGATAGACGGACAGCTAACACTCAACTTGCAGATGCGGAGGTAAGCTCATGTTTCGTCTCTCCGGAAAATGTGTCCGGCACACCAAAATAATTCTAAACGCTGTCATTAACGATGAAAGCCTCGAAAAAGCCGCACCGAAAAGGTGCTCGGCGCCGTCACCGCCCTCGCCGCGGAATTCGATCTCCCCTCGCCGCTCTGGCTTGAGAAGAACATCCGTGACTTCAAGCGCCGTGCGCGCACGCGTTTTACCGCCGATAACTTTCTCGAGGCGCTTCCCTTTGACTATATGGAGATTGAAGTCCTCGAAGAGTGAACTCAGAGCGCTTTCAGCATGCGAAGCGTGAGCTTTAAAAAGTTCTCGATTGCCTGCGCCGTAAATTCCGGATAATTCTCCGTTGCCTTCATATCCGCCTGATCGGAAACAGCGCGAATCACAAGGTAGGGTACGCCGTAGAGATAGGCCGTGTGCGCAATCGCAGCGCCCTCCATCTCGCAGCAGCTGCCGTGAAAGTCGCGGTAAAGCTCTTCCTTCTTTTCCCGGCTCGCGACAAAGAGATCGCCGGACACCACGCGTCCCGTGTGAACCGTGACGCCGGAAGCGAGCTCCTCTTCGCAGGTCTTCGCGAGTTCCAGGAGTCTTTGATCTGCCGGAAACACACTGGTCTCCATTCTCGGAATCACACCCTTCTCATAGCCGAAGGCCGTGACATTAAAATCATGCTCCAGGCAGTCCGTCGAGAGCACAATGTCACCGAGCTTTACCTCCGGCGCAATGCCGCCCGCAATGCCGGTATTCAGGATGCAGTCCGCATGAAAGCGCTCAATCAAGATGCTCGCCGCAACGGCTGCATTTACCTTGCCGATGCCGGAGCAGACAAGCGCAACGCCCTTCCCCTCGATTTTTCCCGTCAGAAAGCGCATACCCGCGCGTACTTCCTCTTTTGCCTCCGCAAGCCGCGCCGCAAGGCCGCTCACCTCTTCTTCCATAGCCCCAATGATACCTACCGTCATAATGCCTCCTTTGCCGCCTTGAGATAATGCCCTCCGCAGAGTAAAATACAAGACATAGCTTTCTTCATCTTACCCTGTAAGGAGAGGTTCGTAAATGAAAAAAATCGTTCTGACCGGCGGCGGCACCGCAGGTCACGTCACACCGAATATTGCCCTGCTCCCGGCGCTTCGCGAAGCCGGCTTTGAGGTCCTCTACATCGGCTCCTACGAGGGCATGGAGCGCAAGTTAATCGAAGCGACCGGCACACCCTACCGCGGCATTTCTTCCGGCAAACTGCGCCGCTATTTCGACTGGAAAAACTTCACCGATCCCTTCCGCGTGTTGAAGGGTTACGGCGAGGCAAAGGCCATTCTGCGCGACTTTCAGCCGGACCTCGTCTTTTCGAAGGGCGGCTATGTCGCCGTGCCCGTGGTGCGCGCCGCAAAGCGCCTCGGCATTCCCGCCGTAATCCACGAGTCGGATATGACACCCGGACTCGCAAACCGCCTCTCCTACAGTGCGGCGACCAAAATCTGCTGTAACTTCCCCGAGACACTTTCCCTGCTCCCGAAAGATAAGGCCGTGCTGACCGGCTCTCCGATTCGCGCGGAGCTCCTCTCGGGCAGTCGCGAGGCGGCCTATGAACGAACCGGCTTTACGCCGGAGCGCCCGGTGCTTCTCGTGATTGGCGGCAGTCTCGGTTCCCGCGCGGTCAATGCGGCCGTCCGCGAGGCGCTTCCGGACCTCCTGAAAGAGTTCCAAGTGCTGCACATCGCGGGCAAGAATAACCTGGATCCAACGCTTTCCGACACCCCGGGCTACCGTCAATACGAGTATGTCTCCGAGGAATTAAAGGACTACTTTGCCCTTGCGGATATCATGGTGAGCCGCGCCGGTGCCAACGCCATCTGCGAAATTCTGGCGCTCCGAAAGCCCAATGTGCTGATTCCGCTCTCCGCAAAGGCGAGCCGCGGCGACCAGATTCTGAATGCCCGCTCTTACGAAACAGGGCTACTCCCGCGTACTCGAGGAAGAAGCCCTGTCGCGCGAGACCTTGCTCGCCGCAATTCGCGAAACCTATGCGGACCGCGCGCGCTACCTCGCCGCAATGGAAGCGGGCGGCAGCGCGGACGGTGTGGCTCAGGTCATGTCCGTGCTGAACAGCGTGACTGCCGGTCGCCGGTAAAGCACGACCGCGAGCAGAAAACCGACCAGCAGACCGCCCGCATGCGCCGCGTTGTCAACCCCCTCGGTGAAGAAGCCGCTCAGCAGCATGATGCCCGAGAAAAACAGAAGGTTGCGGATGCGGAACTCCTCAAAGCGACCGCGGTTTCTGATGAGCACCCAGATCAGGCCGCCGAGCACGGCGAAAACCGCGCCCGAGGCACCCGCACTGAGAACCTTCTGTCCCATAGCTACCTCGACCGCAAGGGAAGCGGCCGAGGCGCCGACAGCCGAAAAGAGGTAAAAGATCAGGTATTTCACATGTCCCAGCGCGTGCTCCAGACTATCGCCGGTCACAAAGAGAACAAACATATTGTTCCCGAGATGCCGTATGCCGAAGTGCAAAAAGGCCGCCGTGAGCAATCTCCAGTACTCCTGCCGCTCCAGAACGTAGGGCGTATAGCTTGCGCCGCAGTGAAGCAAAACCTCATCGTCCCGCATACCGCCGCGCAGCGCCACATAGAGGAACACCAGTATATTCACAAGAATCAGGAAATCCGTGACCGGCGCATTTCGTCTTTTCCCGTACATGGTTTCAAAGCGCCTTGCGTATGCTCTCGGCAGTTGCCTTCAGTTCCTCTGCCTCTGCCTTTCCGGGCGTCCACGCGACCATCTCCGGACCGCCCTCATAGCGCGGTATCACATGGATGTGGAAGTGAAACACCGTCTGACCGGCCGCCGTGCCGTTGTTCTGGACAATGTTAAAGCCCGCGGCACCGAGTCCCTGCTTCATGGCCTTGCCGACCTTCCCGGCGAGCGAAAACGCCTCGCCCGCAGCCTTCTCCGGAAGCTCGGTGATGTCGCGATAGTGCTCTTTCGGCAGCACCAGCGCGTGTCCCTTGGACGCGGGGCCCAGATCCAGAATCACGCGAAAGCCCTCGTTCTCACAGATTTCCGTCGCCGGAATTTCTCCGTTTGCGATTTTACAGAAAATACAATCGTCTTGTCTCATCCTTATGCCTCCTCTTTCCGTGCAAACAAACTTGCCGCAGTGTTGTCTTTACTTTACAGCACTGCGGTTTTTTTGTCCATTTCAAGGGGCTCCCCCCGCCTACGCCTTACTGTTCCACAGGCTTCCGCACCCTCACCTTTTCCTCTTCCCCCTGTTATCCTGTCTCCGCCTTCGTCCGGCCGCCGTTTCACCTTGTCTCTGCTGTCGCGCCGCCGCTCTTCTGCATTGCACTGCTGTCGCTTTCATCCTTCTTACGCTTTTCAATCTTCCCGATTCCGAAAAATAATTATATTTTCTTGAAAAACATCGAACCTTTTTGCTCTTTTAACCGTCCTTTATACTGTAAGACGAAAGGAGAGCTCATGAAGTCCTTGGAAGTACTCTGCGCTTCGCTGCGGGAACAGTTGTCCGAGACCCTTTGCACCCTGCCGAATCTGAGCGACGACGCGCTCTTTGCCGTGATCGATGACACGCTCGCCGGTCTTTCCGCCGAGCGTCTGCTCTCTGTCGCGGAACGCCTTTCCCTCCGCAGCTCTCTTTTCAATTCCTTTCGCAGGCTGGACATACTCCAGGAACTCCTCGACCGAAACGATGTCACGGAAATCATGGTAAACGGCAAGGACCGGATTTTCATCGAGCGGCGCGGCAAGATAGAGCGCTGTGACCTTCGTTTTTCGAGCGAGGAACAGTTGGAGGACTTGATCCAGCGCATTGTGAGCCGCGTAAACCGCAGCGTCAATGTCTCCACCCCCATTGCGGATGCGCGTCTTCCCGACGGCAGTCGTGTCCACGTTGTGCTGCCGCCGATCTCCCTCGGCGGTCCCGCTGTCACCATACGCAAATTTCCGGAGCCCATCACCATGGAACGCCTGATCGGCTACGGAACGCTGACCGCGGAGGCCGCCGCCTTTCTCAAAAAGACCGTTGCCGCCGGCTACAACATCTTTATCAGCGGCGGCACCAATTCCGGCAAAACAACCTTTCTGAACGCGCTCTCCGCCTTCATCCCGGCCTCGGAGCGCGTCATCACCATAGAGGATTCCGCGGAACTGCAACTCCTTCACATCGAAAATCTGGTGCGACTCGAGACCAGAAATCGCACGGCGGAAGGCGAAGGGCAGGTTCGCATTTCGGATCTGATCCGCGCAAGCCTTCGCATGAACCCCGACCGCATCATTGTCGGCGAAGTGCGCGGTGCCGAAGCGCTCGATATGTTGCAGGCCATGAACACCGGCCACGACGGTTCCCTTTCAACCGGGCATGCAAATTCCGCGGCCGATATGCTGACGCGACTCGAGACCATGGCGCTCGGCGGTGCCAACCTGCCTCTGGAGGCCGTTCAGCGACAAATTTCCGGCGCCCTGGATCTCATTGTCCACCTCGGCAGGCTGCGCGACCGGAGCCGCCGTGTCCTGTCTGTCTCGGAAGTCGGAGGTGTCAGTCATGGGGAAATTCAAGTTCACGAACTCTTTGCCTTTCGGGAAGAAGGCGGGCAAAGCAACGACAAATGCAACGGTCGGCTTATTCGGGTCGGCAGTCTCAAAAACCGTGCCAAACTCGAGGCAGCCGGTCTCAAGCTATGAGCACTACCGCCTCTCCCCCTCGGAGTACCTGAAACTCCTCTTGCACGCCGTCCTCGCCGCGGCTCTTTTCTCCTTTGTCTTTTACCGCAGTCTCTTCTGCTTCCTTCTCCTGCTTCCCCTCGCACTCCTCTATCCCCTTACAAGGCGCAATGCGCTGATTGCCGCCAGAAAACGCAGGCTCTTGCTCGCCTTTCGAGAGGCACTCTCCCTGCTTGCCGCCTCTTTGAGCGCAGGTTACTCCCTCGAAAATGCCCTTCGCGAAAGTCTCTGCGAACTTGAGGTACTCTACGGACCGGCGTCACTCATTGTCCGCGAATTTACCTACCTGCTTCGACAGCTTGAAATGAACATTCCCCGGAGCAGGCGGTTGATGACTTTGCGCGCCGCTCGGGCTTAGACGACATCAAGACCTTTGCCGGGGTACTGCGCATCGCGCGAAAATCCGGCGGCGATCTCCCCGGCATTATGAGGCGCACCAGCGAGGTGATCGGCGACCGCATTCAAATCAAAGAGGAAATCCTAACACTTACGGCGGCAAGGCGCTTTGAGCAGCGGGTCATGAATGTGATTCCGCTCTTTATGATACTCTATGTGGACTTCTCCTCCCCGGGCTTCTTTCGTGTCATGTACGAGACCTTCATGGGGCGTATCGTCATGACACTCTGCCTCGCAACCTATCTCTTCGCGCTCTATCTCTCACAGCGCATCGCTTCCGTTTCCCTCTGGGAGTCGTCATGAAAAAAAGACTGCTATTCTTCCTTTCGCGCTATCGCGCGCCCTGTCTCTGCCTCCTGTCCGGCCTTCTGCTATCCCTCTTTGCGGCACAGCACGAAGGCCGTCTTTTCTCTCCCGACACTGCGCCGACGCTTCCGCGCGGAAACTACGGCGCGGAGGATGCCCGCTATGCCCTCGTGGTCGAAGGGCTCTCCGACGAAGAAACCGAACTCCTGCTTCCGGTCCGCGCGCGCCGCTATCGTGAGGAAGAACTCGCTATCGCCGCCGAGGCCTGTATGGAAAAACTTCCGCTCACCGTCTTAAACGGCAATGCCTCGCTCTCGGAAATTCGAACAAAGCTTAGCCTCCCGCGCTTTTTCCCGGAAGAAGGCCTCTCGGCGAGCTATCTCTCCTCGAACCCCACGCTTCTGGACAGCTACGGAAATGTCAACAACGGGAAGCTCACGGACGCCGTGGATGTAACACTCAGTGTGCGGCTCCGGGATTCCCCGGATCGAGAAGGGCTCTTATTTGTCCTCCCGCTCACAATCCTTCCGCCCGCACGGAGCGCGGAAGAGGCCCTGCGGCAAGACTTTCTTTCCTATCTCGAAGAGGAGGACGGGCGGCAACTTCACAGCGCTTCCCTCTCTCTGCCGACCGCGTACCGGGGGCGAAAGCTTCGCTATCGCGAGAAGAAAAAGCAGGAGTCTCGGCTCTTCTTCCTGCTGGGCGCCGTCGCAGCGCTTCTTTTTCTGCTGAAGGAGCGGCAGGACCGTGCGGACAAAGCGGCGGCACGGCGGGAGCAGCTGCTCCTCGACTACCCGGAGCTCGTCTCGAAACTGTTGGTACTGCTCGGCGCCGGGATGAATGCCCGCGCGGCGCTGCTCTCGATTGCCTCGGACTACACGGAAGAACAGGCGAAACGGAAGTCGCCCCGCGCGGCCTATGAGGAACTCACGAAAGCCCTGCTCCTGCTCCGCGCCGGCGAGAGCGAGAGTCACATGTACCGCGCCTTTGGGCGCGCCTGCGGTCTCCGCCAATACATGAAACTTGCCTCCCTCCTCGAGCAGAACCAGAGAACCGGCGTTGCCGCGCTCCGCAACATTTTGTCCGCCGAAATGAGTATCGCCTGGGAAGAGCGAAAGAACCTTGCCAGACGGCTCGGGGAAGAGGCCGGAACCAAATTGCTTCTGCCGCTCTTTCTCATGCTGCTGGTCGTCATGGTCATCATGGTTGTCCCCGCGCTCTTCAGTTTCTGAACTCTCAACCCATACTTTCCCGTAAGGAGGTTACGCATGAAACGTTCACACCCCGGTTTTTTCGAAGCGGAAGACGGTTTTTCCACCATCGAGTTAATTCTGATCCTCGTGGTGCTCGTGACCCTGGTGGTCCTCTTCAAGGGACAGGTGATTGCCCTCTTAAACCGCGCCTTCAGCGAAATCAACAATCAGGCCGGTCAGGTCTACTGATGCGGCTCCGCGGCTCGGTCACCCTGTTTCTCGCGCTGATTCTGACCTCCTGTTGCGCTCTCATCTGTGCGCTCTTGGAGAGCGCGCGAACAGCCGGGGTCCGCTGCTATGCCGCACTCGCCCTGGATGCCGCCACCGACTCCCTCTTTTCCCGCTACGATGGCTCGCTCTGGGAACAGTACCGTATTCTCGCCTACCGCTATCCGGGAGACGCGCGCTGCACTGCCCTGCTCTCGGAAACCGTAAACACGTACCGGGAAACGCGGGTCGCTACGCCTTTTTCGACGCGGAGATAGGCCTGCCGGAAAAGACCTTCCTCGGCGACGGCGGCGGGGTCTGGCTCGAAGAGGAGCTGCTCGCCTACATGAAGGAGAAGCCCGAGACAGACTTCCCCTTAACGCCGGAAATGCTTCTGCTTCACACAGCGGAACTGCGGCGCGCCGAGCGAAATTCCCCCGTCATGCCGGCGCTCTCCCGACTATGCGCCGAGGCAGCCGAGTGCGAGGCCTCCTATTTTCAAACGGAACAGGCACTGCTTCTCGCCGCGGCCGAAAAAGAATCCGCCGCTTCCGCTCTGTCGAGCGGTGACTTGGCGGATTTCGGCGCACACAGCGCTGCCCTGCAAGCCGCCATCGAGACAAGCGAACGCTCGGCGGAACGTTGTTTGGAAGCCGGCCTCCGCTTTGAGAGCGCCGAAGCGTCTCTCAGGGAGACGGAAGCCGAGACCGCAGACGAACTTTCTCCGATTCGGGATGTGCTTTCGGAAAGCGGCGAGAACTACCGTGCGGAAAGACCTGAGCTCACGGCCCTTGTCTCTGCGGCGCCCGCACTCAGCCAAACGCTCTCTGCCTTTGATTCGGAGGCCGCCGCGCTCGCCGAGCGCATTGCGGAGGCCGAAGCCGAGGATGACGATGAGGACGGCGAGGGCATCGATGCCGCGGCCCTCTGGCAGGAACTTGCCGCTCAATTTGAGGCAGAACTCGCTCTCCCGTCCCTCTCCGTCCCCTCGGGTCTCATACGGGATTCCGAGGTCCTTGCCCTGTCGGAGCTTCTTCGCCTATCGCCCGAGAGCCGCGAAGCACTCTGTCTCCCGGCAGCCTCAACGCTCCCCGCGGGGCAACTTACGCTCGGCACTTCGTTTTCCGCAACACTCCCGGAACTTGAGCCGGGAACGGCGCGCAGCGAGCAAGAACTCTGCGCGCTCGCGGCCTATGCGGCAGCCTTTTTCCCCTGCTTTCTCTCTGTAGAAACAACGCCGCCGCGCTCGGGTCTCTCGTTACAGCTGGAATATCTGGTCGGCGGCTTAAGCTCGGACCGCGAAAATTTTTCCGCCGTCTGTACCCGCCTCTTTTCCGATCAGGAGAGCCTGCGCCTACTCGCCCTCTTAGATGACAGTGCTTCCCTGCAGGCAGCCGCCGCGGCTGCGGACAGCCTCTGTACCGCTACCGCGAGCCCTCGTCTCCGCGCCCTGCTCTGCGCTCTCATCCTCTTTGCGATGGCCGCACTCGACAGTCTGACAGATCTCTCGCTGCTCCTTTCCGGAGAAAAAGCGCCTCTCTTCACCGCGTTGCCGTGCCCCCGCCTGACTGCAGCACAAGCTTTGCAAGAAGGAATTTCCCTTCCGACGGCAACACAGAGCGGAGAAAGTCCCGAAGGGCTCGACTATCGGAGTGCTCTGCTTTTCTATTATTCGGAGACCGGGCGCTCTCTTCGGAACTATCGCATGATGGATCTCATCGAGGCTTCGCTCTCCACAGCGGACAGCGCCTTTCGCCTGGATCAATGTCTCTTTGCGCTCCGCGCGGAACTGCGCTGCAACGCCTCCCACTTCTTCACGGGCCTCTCTTTCTCGGCCCGCCCGCAGGCGGCGGAGAGCCGCTTCCAAATTTCGGTGCGGAGTTTTCGCGCCTACTGATTCGCCGTGTTTCTTGAATTCACCGCATTTCTTTGATTTGCCGCGTTTCTTCGATTCACTGCATTTCATAAATTCACTGCATTTCTTCGATTCACTGCACTTCTTGGATTTGTTACCTTCTTTCGTTGCTTTCTTTCCCGAAATCTCGCTGCGGCACGGCGTTTCGACCTTGCGTTTCTGCGCAAAGAGGAGACGGTCATGAAAACCACTGTCAAACAAAAGCGGAAAACAGCTCTCCAGGCACATTCCCGACGGACCGACTCTCTCTTTTCCCGCAGGAGCGCAGCGCCGAGGCGCCGTTCCCGGCTGAGGGCCTCCCTCACCGTAGAAGCCGCGCTCGTTCTTCCCCTCTTTTTATTTGTCCTGCTCTTGCTTGCCCTCCCCTTTCGCATGATGACTGCGGAGCGACAGGTACAGCGCGCCGCCGAAGAAGTCTCTGCGCGCGCCGCCGCACTGGCTGCTTTACAGGACGAAGCAAGCGCTCAGTATACAGCCTCTCTCGGCGAGCAGGCGCTAAAGACCGCACGCGAGCTTGTCCGCGATCCGAATGTCAGTGCACTCAGCGCCGAGCGCTCCTCCTTTCTTTCGGACGGGGAAACCGTCTCCGTTGTCTTGGACTACCGCTATCAAATCCCCGTTCCCCTCTTCCGCCTGCCGCCCTTAAGCTGCAGTTGTACGGCGACGCGGCGGGCCTGGATCGGCGAAACCGATCCCGAAAATCGCCTGTCGGAGACCGCGGCGGATGAACTGGTTTATATCGGGAAAAATTCCACGCGCTACCATAAGAGCGCGCACTGCCACTATCTCTCGAATGCGCTCAGTGCACTCTCCGTCGAGGCGGCAAAAAACGCGCGCAATGCAGGCGGCGGGCGCTACCATGCGTGCCCGGTCTGCGCGCGCGCCGTGACTGCGGGGACTGTCTATATCATGCCGAGCGGCAGCGCCTATCACAGAGATCCCGCCTGCCGCGCAATCCGCGCCTATGTCCGCGCCGTGCGCCTGAGCGAAGTCCGGTCGCTCGGTCCCTGCTCTTACTGTTACCGCTGAAAAGGAGCCGTCATGTTTGCAAACTCTGCCTTTGGGCGCGTTTCGCTCATTCTCTTTTTCGCTTGCCTGCGCCCGCGAAGATTTACAACAACAGAGCATTCCGCGATTCTTTTTCGTCGCACTTTTCATCGCGCAACTGCTCTTTTATCTGCAACTCTTTGTCGGCGGAGCGCGGGCACTCAGCAGCGAGATTCCCGCTTCTCTCCTCCTCTCCCTGCCCCTTCTCGGCTTTTCCCTTCTGACTCGCGAGGCACTGGGACTCGGAGACGCCTTTTTCCTGCTCGCCTTCGGCCTGGGGGCCGGTTTCCGGCGGCTTCTGTTCGTGCTGACACTCGGCTTCCCAGCCGCAGCGCTCTTTTCTCTCTGTCTGCTCTGCCTTCGCTACGGAAAGCTAAGAAGCGTCGGGACGCAGCGCCTGCCTTTGCTTCCCTTTTTGCTGCTCCCCGCCCTCGGCAGTCTCTTTTTCTTACACGGAGGCCTGTCATGAAGCGCTCGCTTTCAAATCATCTGTTTTCAAAGGAGCTGTTTTCAAAACGGCTGCGCGGCTCTATGACCGTCGAGGCGCTCTATGTCTTCTCTCTGGTCTTTCTCTCCCTCACAGCGGCGACCCGCTTTGTGTACCGCGAACAGGCGCGCTGTGTGTCCGGCTTTCTCTTGGAAGCGGCGGCCGGAGAGGCCGCCCGCAGCGATGCTCGCTTTGAGACCGCAGCGCTTCAAGCCGAAGCACTGAAAGAGCGCTATCGACCGCGCCTTGGTAGCCTGCTTCCGCCCGGGGAAGTCCGTTTTTCGGTCTGGGGAGACAGAACGCGCGGCGGCGCCGAACTACGGGCGCCTCGCTTCGAAGCGCGTATCGAGAGACAGAACCCACGTCCCGAAGACGCGCTTCGTTTGGAAGCCGCGCTTCCCACCGATTCCCCAAGGAGGTAATGCCATGCCAAAACTGCTTCACAGCGCAGCCCGCAGTTTTCTCGCGCTGCCGTGCACCGAAGATGCCGCGCCTCATTTTGCGCTGCGCATGTTGGAAGAGAATGCTCTTCCCGGCTTTCTACCGCTACGTCCCTGCGGCGCGGGCGCCGAAAACGAACTCTGCTATGAGGTGAGCGGGCTGCACTCGCTTTCGGAAGTCTGCCGCGGACAAGCGCTTCGTGCGGCGGAGCTCCGCCACCTGCTCCTCCATCTGTTGCATGCGCTCTCCCGGCTTCCCGCCTATCTACTGTCCCCAGACGGCGTCCTGCTCCAAAGTGACTGCGTCTATTTGGAATCCCTTAGCCGGGCGCCCCGCTTTCTCTATCACCCGGGGCAGCAGCGTCCGTTTTCGGAGACACTTTCCGCCTTTTTACAGGAACTCCTCTCCTTAACCGATCAGAGCGACGAAGCGAGCGTGGTGCTCGCCTATCGTCTCTATCAGGAGAGCCTGCGGCACCCGCACGCCTTGGATTACTTAGAGCGAATTTTTGAGCGCAAGCGAAGCGGCTCCGCAGAAGGAGGAGCCGCTTGCCCCGGTAAACGATACTTTGGTCAGTGAAATTCGTGAAGTCCGAACCGAAGAACTTCCGCAAAAAAGAGCGGCGGATTGCTCCGCCGACTCTTTTTCTCACAAGGAAGAAGCCGAACCCACAGCCGAGGATTCCGTCTTCTTGGAGGCACTCCGTGCGCTCTGAGGCTTCTTTGACTCCGCTGTCTTCTTCGAAGTCGCCGTCTTCTTTCCCTCTGTCTTTTTTTGTTCCCTCTGTCTTTTTTTCTTGCTGTCCGCCTTCTTCGCGTCTGTCTTTTTACCCGCGCCCGAGGTTTTCTTTACGGCCTCGGCCTTCTTCGCTGCCTGCTTCTTTTGCGTCCTCGATTTTTCTTCTTCTCGTCAAACTCGAACACGCGCACACCGTAAGCCGGAAGAGCAAACTCCAGATAGAACGGACGCTGATCGCACTCGCCCGGCTTTGCGCGATGGGAACTTGCGCGCTTTCCGCTCTCTGCATAGAGTCCCTCGCTCTCATCCAGAATCAGGCGATAGCTTCCGGCATGCGGAACACCGACACGGTAATCCTCGCGCGCAATCGGCGTGAAGTTGACCACGAAAACCAGAGATTTCTTCAGGGTCTCATCCCGACGGATAAACGAGAAAATCGAACGGTCCGCATCGTCCACATTGATCCACTCAAAGCCGTTCCAGTCATTGTCCTGACGGTACAGCGCAGGATGTGTCTTATAGAGCTGAAGGAGTCCCCTCACAAAGCTCTGCATATCGCGGTGCGGCGCTTCCTCGAGAAGCTCCCAGTTCAGCGAGACCTTTTCATCCCACTCATGCCACTGTGCGAATTCCTGGCCCATGAAGAGCAGCTTCTTGCCGGGATGACCTATCATGTAGCTGTAGCCGCACTTCAGGTTCGAAAACTTGTCCTCGTAGATGCCCGGCATCTTGTTGATCATGGAGCACTTGAGGTGCACCACCTCGTCGTGCGAGAGTACCAGGACATAGTTCTCGCTCGTAAAATAGGTGAGACCGAAGGTCATCTTATTGTGGTTGTCGCGCCGGAAGTAGGGATCCAACTTCATGTACTCGAGGAAATCGTGCATCCAGCCCATGTTCCACTTGAAGGTGAAGCCGAGCCCGTTTTCCTCGGGACTGTGGGTGACCAGCGGCCAAGCCGTGCTCTCCTCCGCGATGATCATGCTGCCGTCCTTGCGACCGGCAATCACAGAGTTTAAGTGCTTGAAGAACTCTATCGCCTCCAGATTTCGTTGCCGCCGTATTGGTTCGGGCACCACTGTCCGTCCCGGCGACCGTAGTCCAGATAGAGCATAGACGCGACGGCATCCACGCGGAGCCCGTCCACATGGTACTCGTTCATCCAGTAGAGCGCGTTCGCAATCAGGAAATTCTTGACCTCCGTCTTGCTGTAGTCAAAGACTTTGGTGCCCCAGTCGGGATGCTCTCCCTTTCTGGTATCCGCATATTCATAGAGCGCCTGTCCGTCGAAATCCGCAAGTCCGAAGGCATCGCGCGGAAAATGCGCCGGCACCCAGTCGAGTATCACACCGATGCCTGCCTCGTGCATGCTGTCTACAAAAAACTGAAATCCCTTCGGATCTCCGTAGCGCGAAGTCGGCGCATAGTAGCCGGTCACCTGATAGCCCCAGCTTCCGTCAAAGGGATATTCCGCAATGCCCATGAGTTCCACATGGGTGTAGCCCATTTCCTTGACATAGGCAGAGAGCTCACGCGCCAGGGTCTCATAAGAGAGGAAGCCGTCTCGCTCGTTCTCATCTCCCCGTTTCCAGGAACCAAGGTGACACTCGTAGATACTGAGGGCCTCCTTTCTCGGGTCCTGCTTGGCCCGCTTCCGCATCCACGCGTCGTCCTTCCAAGCGTATTCCCAGGGTTCGTCCGCAAGTTTCGACGCCGTTCCCGGGCGGAATTCCGCGCTCCGCGCATAGGGGTCCGCCTTAAATAAGAGTTCTCCCGCCGCACTCCGCAGGGCAAACTTATAGAGCATGCCCGCATGAAGTCCCGGGATAAAGCACTCCCAGATGCCCCCCTCAAAAACCGCAACGCACGGATTGGCCTCTGTTTTCCAGTCGTTAAAATCTCCGACCACACTCACTGCGGTGGCATGCGGTGCCCAAACCGCAAAGTAGTAGCCGGACACGCCATCCAGCGTCATGGGATGTGCGCCGAGCTTTTTGTAAATCTCATAGTGCGTACCCTGACCGAACAGATAGCAATCTGTCTCCGTGATGACCCCCATACCTCTGTTGACCTCTGCCATACTCCCTCCGTGCAAATGTTTTTTATACTACAAGTATAGCTTTTTTTCTTCTGTTTGACAAAGCAAGATAAGGAGGTTTCTGTGTTTTTACAACTTTCTCCGCTCTCTGTCTTTTTGCCTCTGTTTTCCATCTCCGATCTCCGAACGCGACGCATCCCGAACCTGCTCCTCCTCATCGCCCTGCTCCCGGGGCTCATGGTGCCGGACCTTCGCTTTCTGCTCCGTCTTGCCCTTGCGACGCTCTTCTTTTACCCCTGCTTTCATCTGCGCCTCCTCGGCGCGGGCGATGTGAAACTGCTCGGACTCTGCTGTGCCTATCTGGGGCTCTCTTCCTTTCTCAGCTTCTTTTTCCTCAGTCTGCTCGCGGCAAGTCTGCCCGCCCTCTGTCTCCTGCTCTCGGACCGGCGCTGCGAACAGTTGCCGCTTGCCCCCTTTTTCTTTGCCGGCTATGCGCTCCTCAATCTGGGCGTGGAGAGCGGGCTTGTTCACAGGCTTTTCCTGCACTGAACGCAAACTGCCTTTGAGGAGGACTGTCTATGCGACGTTATGCTGTCATCTTACATCCCGATGCGGAGCTCGGAAAACGACTCGCCGCATTCTGGTCTCAACAAAAAAGTCTCGGCCTGCCGGTCCGCGCCTTTTCGGAGTGCTCTCAATATGCGCACTTTCGAACAGGCGCTGCCGTAGAGATTCTGCTCTTCTCCGAACACTTTGCGGAAGAGATGCAGGGACTCATAGGCAACAGCTTTGCGCTTCTGCTGAGCGAGGACGGCTTTGTCGGCGAACAGGCACTGAATACGAGCTCCGTGCCGGCCCTCTTCCTGTATCGTCCCGCCGATGCCCTGGCGCGAAGCATCATGGCGCTCTATGCCAAGGCCAGGGGGGGATGCCCTCCTTTCCGTCTCGCGGGGCGAGTGCGAAATTCTCGGAATCTATTCGCCCGTTCACCGCTGCGGAAAAACCACGCTTTCGCTGTCCCTCGGACTGGCTCGCGCAGCACGCGGCAATACCCTGCTCCTTTCGCTCGAAGAGTATGCGGGCGTCTACGGACAAATTGCGCCGGACGGTGCCGAGAGTCTGTCCGAACTCCTGCTTGCCCACTGTACGGGGCGCTATCGCTGGAGTGAATTGCAAAGCCGTCTCTCCTCCTTCGGTGCGCTTAAGCTGCTCCCGCCCGTTCGCTCCGCGGAAGACCTCTCCCTGCTCCCGCCGGAAGAATTCGCATCGCTGATTCAGCGCATTGCGGACGAGAGCGCCTACCGAAATGTAATCCTGGATTTCGGTTCTTTCGGCCGCCGCGCACTCGAACTTTTGGAGATATGCGACCGGGTCTTTATGCCTGTTCTCGGAGATCCGCTCTCTGCCCTAAAACTCGCATCCTTCCGGGAATACCTGCAAAAAAGCGGGCGCGAGAAACTGCTCGAAAAAGTCGAGACCCTTGAACTCCCGAACGAACGCGAAAAAGCGCAGGACTATGCCTGCGCCTTGCTCCCCGCCTATGAAAGCGGGCTTATCTATGAACTTGCCGCAGCCCTGCATTAAAGCGCAAAGCAGAAGGTAACGTCGCGTTCGACTCAAAGGAAGTTTGCGAATACAGACGCGCCGACCACAGTCATGATACCGCAGACCACAATCGCGAGACTCGCCATGGCGCCCTCCACTTCTCCCAGCTGCATGGCCTTCGAAGTGCCGATTGCATGGGCGGAAGTGCCGAGCGCCAAGCCCTTCGCAATGGGGCTCTTAATCGCAAAGAGGTGACAAACCGGCTCGGCAAGCACATTGCCGAGTATCCCTGTCACAATGATGGTCGCCACGGTAATGGTTGTATAACCGCCGAGTTCCTCGACCACGCTCATGCCGATGGCCGTCGTGATGGATTTCGGCAGCAGGGTGATATACTCCGCGTGATTCATATGAAATACCAGACAGAGCAGAAGAATCGAAGCGAGGCTCGTCAAAACCCCCGAGAAACACCGAGCATGACCGCAAGGAGATTGTCCTTTAAGAGTTGCATCTGTTGATAGAGCGGCACCGCAAGCGCCACGGTTGCCGGTGTCAGGAGGTAACTCAGGTAGCGCGCGCTCATCACATAGCTGTCGTAGTCGATGTGAAACGCAACCATAAATCCGATAACGAGAATAATCGAAATCAGCAGCGGGTTTAAAACCGCATAGCCGAATTTTGTGCGGAGCACCATACCGATTTCAAACGCCAAAAGGCTTATGACAATGCCGATGATGGTGGAATTCTGTACGACCTCATTCATGGTTTACCGTCTCCTCTCTTCCGCTTGTCTTCTCTTCCGCCTTGTCAAGCGTATGCTGCTTCCTCTCGTCCGCCGAATTGCGCACGGTCTCTTCCGCTTCCTCAACCAGTTCCTTGACTTTCTCGGCCTCTCGGCTTGCAAGCTCTCCCAGTTCCGCCTTCAGCACGGCCTTTTCCGCGAGCAGTTCCTCTTTGAGCTCTGCAGCGGCCGTCTCTCCCTTTGCTCTGCCGCGCGCCGTCACCGCGAGCAAAAGCTCTGTGACACGGCCCGTAACCCCCATGACCGCAACGGTCGAAACAAAGGTAATAATCGTGACCGGCAATAAAATTTGCCGCAACTGGCCCCAGGCTGTCATGAGCCCGACCCCCGCCGGAATAAACATGAGCGGCATGGCATCAATTAAAAATTCCGCGGTCTCCCGCACCTGCTCCAGCTTTACGATACCTGTCATCAGTGCCGCCAGCATGAGCAGCAGGCCGTAAATACTGCCCGGCACGGGCAGGGGAATAAAGTAGTGCATCAATTCACCGATACAGGTCATGGCCGCAATGATGCCGAACTGTCTCATTAATCTCATAGTTCCGACTCTTCCTTTTTCGTTTCTTAATCAAAGATTTCCTTATCATAAATCTTTCTCAGGCGGGAAAAGGAGAAACACAAAATTGGTTTGTCTTTTTTTAGCGACAGTTTTATAACGGAGGAAACTTTGCCTCCCGGCTTCCTGCTATCAGGCGAGCAGCATCGTGGTCAACGGACGACGCATCAAATCCCTGGTCTTCGCGGTCTACCCCTTTACACCGCAATCCGCCATCAGCCACGCGCTGATCAACGGCTCCTATATCCCGGTCTTCTGCGGCTGCGGCGAGGCCGCAGACAGCCGATCTCGTGTGGAAAATCCGCGCTGACTTCCCCGATGTTCCCATCATTGCGAGCGGGGCAAACGCCATCACCTATACGCCTCCTTCCACTGCCGAACTCTTAAAACACATGATGGCAAAGTACCGAGAAAGCGAAACGATTTTCACCTCGATTCGAAACTTGACAAGCTTTCATCACTATTCTATACTGGGCAAGTAGTCTTCAGGGCAGGGTGAAATTCCCTACCGGCGGTATAGCCCGCGAGCCGAAAGGCAGATCCGGTCAGATTCCGGAGCCGACAGTACAGTCTGGATGGAAGAAGCTGCGCGCTGGGTCGGATTGTTCCCCATTCCGCTCATAAGCACCCTCCATAGTCAAAAAGCCCTTGGAATGCAAATTCCAAGGGCTTTTTTCATCTCGCCCGCCCCCGGAGTCTATCCGGGGATTTTTTTTTGAGAGGAGTTTCTATGCACGAAGAAATGATGCGGCGTGCCGTTTTACTCGCCGCGCGAGGCCGCGGACACACGGCACCGAACCCTCTGGTGGGTGCCGTCCTCGTGAGGGACGGTGAAATTTTAGGCGAAGGCTGGCATGCGGTCTACGGCGGCCTCCACGCGGAACGAGCCGCGCTCGAGGACTGTAAGCGCCGCGGGCACTCTCCCAAAGACGCGGTTCTCTACGTGACGCTGGAGCCCTGCTGCCACCACGGAAAGCAACCGCCCTGCACCGAGGCTGTCATTGATGCCGGTATCCGCGCGGTCTTTGTGGGCAGCGCGGACCCGAACCCGCTGGTGGCGGGAAAGGGCGTGGCAGCGCTCCGCGCCGCGGGTATACAGGTTACGGAGGGCTTTCTGGCGGACGAATGCGACGCCCTGAACGCGCCTTTTTTTCGCCACATGAAGACAGGCCTTCCCCTGGTCACCGTGAAATACGCGATGACCCTGGACGGAAAAACCGCCTGCGCTTCCGGCGCCTCCCGCTGGATTACCGGCGAGGCCGCGCGCGAGGAGGTCCATCGGAGCAGGGCCGCGTCCGGCGCTGTCATGGTCGGCATCAACACCGTGCTGAAGGATGATCCCCTCCTCACCTGCAGAATTCCGGGCGGCAGAAACCCGCTCCGCGTTGTCTGCGATTCCGCCCTCCGAACCCCGCTCTCCTCTGCCCTTGTAAATAGCGCAGCGGAGATTCCGACGCTGCTCGCCTGCTGCGTTTCGGACAGCGAGCGCCATGCACCCTATCTCCGCGCCGGCTGCGAAGTTCTCTGCTTTTCCGGCGAGCGAGTTCCGCTCCCGGAACTGCTCCGTTGCCTCGGCGAACGCGGCATCAACGAAGTCTTTGTCGAGGGCGGCGCCGAACTCGCCTGGTCCCTCATCTCGGAAGGACTTGCCCAGCGCGTGCAGGCCTATATCGCCCCAAAACTTTTCGGCGGCCGCACGGCCCCCTCCGCGCTCGGCGGAGACGGCGTTGCCCTGCCGGACGAGGCCTTTCGACTGAAAAATCTCCGCCTGCGGCAACTGGACTCCGACATTTTACTCGAGGGGGAACTCTGATTATGTTTACCGGACTCATTGAAGAACAGGGACGGGTACTCACACCGCCTCGCAACGGAAAACTGAGCCTTGCTGCAAGCAAGGTAACGGAAGGTCTTGCCCTCGGCGACAGCATTGCCGTAAACGGCGTCTGCTTAACCGTGAGCGCTTTTTCCGGACAGCGCTTTACCGCCGATGTCATGCCGGAAACCCTGCATCGCTCGAATCTCGGAGAACTGCGCATAGGCAGCCTTGTCAATCTGGAGCGCGCTCTCCCGGCAACGGGTCGCTTCGGTGGCCACTTTGTGAGCGGGCACATTGACGGGGTCGGCAGCCTGCTCTCCGTGCGCCCCGAGGGAAATGCGCTGATATTCTCGATTCGCGCCGCACCCGAACTTCTGCGGGGCATCGTTGAAAAGGGCTCCGTCGCGATTGACGGCATCAGCCTCACCGTGGTCGAGGTGACCGAAACCCTGTTTTCGGTCTCCGTGATTCCGCACACGGCCGCAGTCACCACCCTCGCCGGAAAACGGCCCGGCGACCGCCTCAATCTGGAGACGGATATGATAGGCAAGTACGTCCTGCGGGCACTCTCCCTGGCACAGCCTTCGAACAACAATTCCGTCAACGAGAGCCTGCTTCGCGCCCTCGCTTACTGAATGGCACGGTTTATAAAAAGAAAGGAGTTATCATGGCTTTTTCTACGATTGAACAGGCGCTCGAAGCGTTGCGGCGCGGCAAAGCGATACTCTGTGTGGACGACCCCGAGCGGGAAAACGAGGGCGATTTGATCTGTGCGGCGGAATTTGCAAGCACAGAACTTGTGAACCAAATGGCAAGTCTGGGCCGCGGACTGATCTGCCTCCCCATAGACGCAAGCTATGCGGAAAAACTCGCGCTCCCGGCAATGTCTTCCGTAAACAGCGATAACCACGAGACCGCCTTTCTGGTCTCTGTCGATCACATGGAGACCACCACAGGCATCAGCGCCACAGAGCGCGCCCTGACCGCCAGAAAGCTGGTCTCCGAGGATGCCGTTCCCTCCGATTTTCGCCGCCCCGGCCATCTCTTTCCGCTCCTTGCCCGCCCGCACGGCGTGCTCGAGCGCCGCGGCCACACCGAGGCGACCGTTGACCTCTGCCGCCTCGCGGGTCTTAAGCCCGCCGGTCTCTGCTGCGAAATCATGCGCGAAGACGGGGAGATGATGCGCACCAAAGAACTGCTCTCCCTCGCCGAGCGCGAAGGCCTTTGCATCATCAGCATCGAGGACTTGGTGCGCTACCGCGAGCGCTACGACTATGCGCTCGAAGAAGCGGCGAGCGCCGCACTCCCGACTGCCTTCGGCGATTTTTGAAATCCACGGCTTTTTTTCGATCCGCTGAGCGGCCTCGAACACCTCGCGCTTGTCAAAGGTGAGCTGCGCGGCAAAAAGCGATGTCCTCTGCCGCATGCACTCCGAGTGCATGACAGGCGATGTCTTCGGGTCCAAGCGCTGCGACTGCGGCGAACAGCTGCAGCGCGCACTGAAGCAGATCGAAGCGGAGGGACAGGGGGTCCTCCTCTACCTCCGTCAGGAGGGACGCGGCATAGGTCTCCTCAACAAGCTGAAGGCCTATGCGCTCCAGGAACAGGGACTCGACACCGTCGAGGCAAACCCGCGCCCTCGGCTTTGCGGACGATCTCCGGAATTATGCGCCCGCCGCGGCCATGCTCCGCAGTCTCGGCGTACAGTCCCTGCGTCTTATGACCAACAATCCCGATAAGATCGCGCAGCTTACGGACTTCGGCATTCCGGTCACATCCCGCGTCCCGATTGAGATCCCCGCAAACCGCCACGACATCCGTTACCTTCGCACCAAGCAGAAGCGCATGGGACATCTGCTCGATGAGACCCTGCTCCGCGAAAGCTGCTGAAACGTTTTGCCCGCAAGTCCCCCTATGTTTGAACAAGAGAAAGAGAGGATAACACCATGAATCTTTACGAAGGAAGTTTATATCTCGAGGCCCCCGAAAAAATCCGCATCGGCATTGTCGCGGCGCGCTTTAACGATCTTGTGGTCTCCCGCCTCATTGACGGCGCGGAGGATGCGCTGCTCCGCCACGGCGTGCTCCCCGCACAGATTTCGCTCGCCAAGGTACCGGGCGCCTTTGAGCTCCCCCTTGTCGCCAAGAAAATGGCGGAGAGCGGCAAGTACGACGCGGTCATTGCGCTCGGCGCGGTGATACGCGGTGACACCGACCACTACAACTATGTGTGCAGCGAGGTCTCCAAGGGCATTGCCGCCGTCGGCCTGGAGAGCGGCCTTCCCGTGCTCTTCGGTGTTCTGACCTGCGATACCCTGGAACAGGCCCTGCTCCGCGCGGGCTCGAAGGCCGGCAACAAGGGCTTTGAATGCGCCGTCGCTGCGCTCGAAATGGTTTCTCTCCTCGAGAAACTCTGAGCCCGATTTTCGCTTCTCTTCCGCAGCGAACTTCGCTTTCGAATGTACGTATAAACGTAAGCTGTTTTTCGGAAACACTAGCCGCGGCCTTTCTCTTGCTCACTTCACGCTCGACACGCTCGGAGGAAGGCGACCCTAGGCCGGGCTTTTCCGGATACTTGCCCCTAAGTTCCGACATACGTCGTTCTGCAACTTATCTCAAAAAGAGCTCGTCTCCGGTTCTCCCGGCGGCGAGCTTTTTCCCTGTTTCGAACCCCTACCTCTCAAATCTCAATCACGTACTGTCTTCAACACTCTCTGTTTTTCTTCCCTGCATATTTGCCTGATTTGCGCCGCGCGCACAGAGCATATGCCCTTGTACCCCCTACACCGCCGCGCGCAGAGAGTATATATCCTTCCCTTGTTTTGCGCGATTTCGCGTGTTAGTATCACCTTTGATACCTATAACTCCACTGTATAGCGGGAGACTGTCATGACCCTTCAGCAAATCTATTATCTCACGGAGATTGCCGCGGCCGGCAGCATCAACCGCGCCGCGGAGAAGCTCTTTCTCTCACAGCCCGCGCTCACAAACGCCGTCAAGGAGGCCGAGGAAGAGCTCGGCTTTCGCATCTTTAACCGCAATTCGCGCGGCATCAGCCTGACACCGGACGGCACCGAGTTTTTGGCGCGCGCCCGGGAACTGCACCAGCAATATGAGCTCCTCATGGACCGTTTCGGCAGCGCGCGGCAGGTGCGCCAGCGCTTCTCGATTTCGACTCAGCACTACTCCTTTGTGACCCAGGCCTTTGCCCGCATGACAAAGAGCTTTGATACCAACGAGTACCAGTTCTCCGTCCTCGAGACCCGCACCATCGATGTGATCCGCAATGTCATCAGCGGCAAGTCCGATGTGGGCATACTCTACGAGAGCGGCTTTAACCACCGCTTTCTCTCCCAAGATTTTCCGCGAGGAACTGCTTGAATTCCACCCGCTGATCGAGTGCAACGCCTATGTCTATCTCTACAAGGACCACCCGCTGGCCTCCCTCGACGCCATCAGCTTCGAGGAGCTTAAGCCCTACCCCTGCATTCAGTTCGATCAGGGCGAGGACAGCTCCGCCTTTCTCGCCGAGGAGATTTTGAGCGACCGCGACTACCCGCGCGTCATTAAGACCTCCGACCGCGCGACCAACTTAAATCTCATGCGCTCCATTCAGGGCTATACCCTCTGCTCGGGCATCATAAGCCGCGATTTAAACGGTTCCGACTACGTCGCCGTCCCCTTCCGGGAAGACAGGCGAAATAAAAATCAGACCATGCGGATCGGCTACATCCTAAAAAAGGGAACCGTTCCGAATGATCTGATGCTTCGTTTCTTGGAGGAAATTGAATTTTGTCTCAGCGCCGAGCGGACGGAGGCGTGAGCGCACGCATCGCGTTCAGCACGGCGAGGACCGTGACACCGACATCGCCGAAGACCGCCTCCCACATATTGGCGAGTCCGAAAATGCCGAGAACCAAGACCGCCGCCTTGACCGCCAAGGCGAAAGCGACATTCTGGCGCACAATGCGAACGGTCTTTCTCGAAATGCGTATGATGTCCGCAAGCTTCGAGAGCTCATCGTCCATGATGACAAGATCCGCTGCCTCAATCGCCGCGTCGCTCCCGAGGGAACCCATCGCGATGCCCACATCCGCGCGCATCAATACCGGCGCATCGTTGATGCCGTCGCCCACAAAGCCGACCCGTTCCCCGGGCTTCGCCTCTTTTAACAGGCGCTCCACCTGCTCCACTTTATCCGCAGGCAAAAGGTCGTGATACACGGTGTCCACGCCGACTTCCGCGGCTATGGCCTCAGCGGCCTCCTTGCGGTCACCGGTCAGCATGACCAGCTTCTCGACCCCGACCGCGCGGAGCGCCTTCAGCGCCTCAAAAGCCCCGGGCTTTAAGACATCCGCAATGACAATGTGCCCCACATAGCAGCCGCCGTGCGCGGCGTAGACCACGGTGCCGTGCTCTTTGACTGCGGGGAAATCAATCTGTCTGCTCTGCAACAGTTTCTCGTTTCCGAGGAGCAACTCTCTGCCGTCCAGAGAACCCGTGAGCCCGTGCCCCGCAATCTCGTGCATTTCGCCGAGCCGCGCCCGCTCTATGTTGCCGCCGTAGGCCTGCAATACAGACTGCGCAATGGGGTGCGCCGAGACGCTCTCACCGTGTGCCGCAAGCGCAAGCAATTCCGCCTCGCTGAGTCCGGAGCCCTCCGCCGGATGAATACCGACCACGCGGAACTCACCCCGCGTGAGCGTCCCTGTCTTATCGAAGACCAGCGTCTTTAACTCCGCGGCGCTCTCCAGAAAATTGGAACCCTTCACCAGAATGCCGCGCTTCGATGCCGCACCGATGCCGCCGAAGAAACCGAGCGGCACCGAAATGACCAGCGCACAGGGGCAAGATACAATGAGGAAGATGCAGGCGCGCTTAATCCAGGGCGCCGCGGGTACGCCGAGCATGAGCGACGGCACAATCGCGAGCAAAAATGCCGTGACCGTGACCACCGGCGTATACCAGCGCGCAAAGCGGGTGATGAAGTTCTCCATGCGGGTCTTCTTCTCGCTCGCGCTCTCGACCAACTGCAAAATGCGCGCAACCGTCGAGTCCTCATACGCCTTGGTCGTTTCACACGGAGCGCGGTCTCCCCGTTCACGCAACCGCTGATCACCGTATCGCCCGGTCTCACCTCGCGCGGCACCGGCTCACCGGTCAGCGCCGCCGTGTCGAGGAAGGAGCTCCCCTCGAGGACAATGCCGTCGAGCGGTACCTTCTCACCGGGACGGATTAAGATGACCGAGCCCACTTCTACCTCGTCGGGATCCGTCTGCTCAATCTCGCCCTCGCGCTCCACATTCGCGTACTCCGGCGCAATGCTCATCATCGCCGTGATCGACGCGCGGGATTTTCCGACCGCGAGCGACTCAAAGAGTTCGCCGACCTGATAAAAAATCATGACCGCGCAGGCCTCTGAGTACTCACCGATACAAAAGGCAGCGACCGTTGCAATGAGCATTAAAGAAGTTCTCGTCAAAGACCTGGCCGTTTCGTATGTTCTTAAGCGCCTTTAAGATGACCTCTCGTCCCACCAGAAGATAGGGAAGCAGAAAGAGAACACCGATCAACCACGCGGGAGTACGCAGCGCTTCGGCCGCGCCGCTCTTTTGAAAGACCAGAATGGCCGCATAGCCCGCGACCGCAAGTAAGATGCGGCGAAGCAAAGTCTGTTGCTTTCGATTCATAGGATGCCCCCACTCAACGGCTCACGCTGAAATCCGCTTCGATTTTCTGCCCCGTCCGAATCGCTTCCTCGAGCACTTCTTCAAAGACCTCATCGGCCGCCTCCAAGGTGAATTTCTGCATCAGGAAATTCACCTTCACATCCACAACACCGTCCAGCTTCCGAATCGCATCCTCAACCTTCTTTGCGCAGTTCGCGCAGTCAATCTCACAAGCAAATTTCTTTTTCATCTCCTGCCTCCTCATTCCGAAATGTGTTCCAGTCCCTGGCCCATCATGGTCCTCACATGCTCATCCGCCAGCGCATATATCATCGATTTTCCCTCGCGGCGTGCCCTGACAAGTCTCGCTTGCTTTAAGAGTTTGAGCTGATGGGAAACGGCCGACTGCGTTAAATTAAGGCTCTCCGCGAGTTCATTCACACCGTACTCCCCCGAAAAACAGCCGGTAAAGGATGCGTATCCTCGTCGAATCGCCGAACACCTTAAAGACTTCCGCCAAATCGTAGAGCTGATCCTCGCTCGGCGCCCTCTGCATTGCTGCCACCGTCATGCCTTCCTCCTCTCAACTTGCAAGTCTTTTTCACACCTGAACATATGAGCATTTGTTCATGTGTTGAATTCAGAATACCACTTTTCTCGGAAATGTCAAAGAAATTTCAGCTTTAACGCCGCTAATTTTTGTTGCCGAAGAGCTTCTCTGCCTTTGCCCGCAATGCCGCAGCCGTCAGCTGCCGCTCCTCTGCGCCAAAGAGCGCCGAAACCACGGCAATGCCGGCCGCCCCGCTGCCCGAAAGCTTCTCGACGTTTTCTTCGTTGATGCCGCCGATTGCGACCACGGGAATCGAAACCGCCTCCGTGATTTCCCGGAAGGCCGCGATGGAAAGCGGCAGGGCATCCGCCTTGGTTGCTGTCCCGAAGACCGCCCCCGCGCCGATATAATCGGCTCCGAGGCGCTCTGCCTCTCTTGCGGCCTCTACGCTTCTCGCCGTGATGCCGAGTATCTTCCCCTCGCCGACCAAAGCCTTGATGCTGCCGTCCGGGAGCTTTGTCGTATCTCCCACCGAAATTCCGAGCGACCGCGCCGCTGCCTCTCGGAGATCTGTCTGCCCGAGGTGCACGCCGTCCGCCCCGCTTTTCCGAAAGGCTTCCAAACTGTCATTCATGATAAAGGGAAGGCCCGCCGCGCGGCAGAGCGCCTGCACGCGCTCCCGCTCGGCCGCGAGCACTGCGTCCTCTTCCCCCTTTTCTCTCCACTGCAACATGGTAATGCCGCCGTCAAGCAATTCTTTCACCGCGCCGTAAAGTGTTTCCCCCGTGCGAAGCGAGGCGCGGGAACTCACCGCATAGAGAAGCAGCGCGCGCCGAAGCGTCTCTTTAGTCCACATTCTCGTTTTCATTCCAATCCCCCTCGACCGAGAGCTCGTCCAGCGTATTGCCGTAGGGCGGCAGGCAGCTCTCCATAAACTCCCGAAGCTCCGGCAATTCTCCGGCGAGCCGCTTGAGCTCTGCCTCTATGCTGCGCTTTGCCGTGCGGAACTCCGTGTTGCCCGCGCTCTCTTCTTCCAGGCATTTAATATAGGCCGAGAGCTTATCCGCCGCCTTGACGAGCCTCCAAAGATAAAGCTCTTCCGCGCCGCCCGCTTCCGCCGCGGTGATCACACCGAGTAAGGGCGCATAGACCGCCTCGAGTTCCTTCGGCAAACGCGCAAGTAAGCTCTCCGTTGCCCTCTCCTCCGCCGCATGGTAAGCCTTTTCGAAGCGCTTCGCTCCCGTACTTCACAGGGGTCGGCATATCGCCCGTGATAATCTCGCTCGCATCGTGAAAGAGGCCGATTACCGCCGCCCGATCTGCGTTTAGCCGCTTTCCGTAGCGCACATTTCCGATTTCACAGAGCGCGTGCGCCAAAATCGCGACCTCAGCCGCATGTTCGCTTAAGTTCTCGCGGCGATTTGCGCGCATCAGCGCCCAACGGTCTATGTATTTCATACGCGACAGAGCCGCAAAAAACGTAACTGCCATCTTGACTCCTCTCTTACTGAATGACCGAACGCTAAAAATTTCTCAAAAAGAGGCGCCCCTTCGGGCGCCTCTCGCGATTTACTCTGCCAGCTCCTCGAGCTGCGTCAGCAGTTCATCAAAGTACTTCATTGCGTCCTCAACCGGCTTCTCGGTCGAGAGATCCACACCCGCAATCTTCAGGATGCTGACCGGATCGTCCGTGCAACCTGCGGAGAGGAAGCGGATGTAATCCTTGAGTGCGGGCTCTCCCTCGGTCAGGATGCGCTTTGCGACCGCAACCGAAGCCGCAAAACTCGTCGCGTACTGGTAGCAATAGAAGTTCATGTACATGTGCGGCACGCGGCTCCACTCCTCGCCGATCAACGGGTCGGATACCATAGCCGGACCGTAGTACTCCTTGTTCAGGCGGAGATAGAGCTCGGAAAGCGTATCCGCCGTGATCGGCACACCCGTCTCCGACATCCGATTGCTCTCGATTTCGAACTCCTCGAGCATGGCCTGACGGAACAGCGTTCCCTTGAAGCTGTCAAGCAGGTGATTGATGAGGTAAGCCTTCTCCTCGCGGGACTCGGCCTTGCCGATCAGATAGTGGTTCAGCAGCACTTCGTTGGTAATCGAAGCGACCTCCGCGACGAACATCTTGTACTGCGCGTCAAAGAAGTCGTGACTGTGGTCGGAGTGCCAGAAGTGCATGGCGTGACCCAACTCATGCGCGAGCACAAAGGCGTCCTCAAAGGTATTGTTAAAGTTCATCAGGACAAAGGGATGCGTTGCATAGACCGAGTTGCAGTATGCGCCGACACGCTTGCCCTCGTTCTCAGCCGCATCGATCCAGCGGTTCTCAAACGCCTCGCGGAGCAGCTCGAGGTAGTGCTCGCCGAGCGGTGCAAGACCCTCGAGCAACATCTCCTTTGCCTCCTCGTAAGTCACGCTGCGCTCGTAGTCCTTTAACATGTTCGCGTAGATATCGTACATGTGGAGCTCATCCACGCCGAGCATCTTCTTTCTGAGTGCCATATAGCGGTGGAAGGGCCCGATGTTCTTGTGGACGCTGGAGAGCAGGCGCTCGCATACCTGCGGGGACACATTGTCTCTGCCGACCGCCGCCTCAAAGGAGCTCTTATACCCTCTCGCCTTCGCAAAGAAGTAGAGCTGCTTCATCTGCGCATCGTAGATCGAAGCAATGGTGTTGCGGAAACTCTTATAGGTTCCGTAGTACTGTTCAAAGACTTCCTTGCGGAACTCGCGGTTCGTAGAAGCCTCGAGCAGCGTAAATCTGCCGTTTGTAATCTGTACGTCCTCGTCGCCGTTCTTGACCGTCGGGAACTTCATGTCCGCATTCTGGAGCATCGAGAAACTCTGGTAGGGTGCGAGCGCCATGATGTTTGCCCCCGCAAGCAGCTTCTCCTCGCTCTTATTCAGGGTGTGCGGCGCAAGACGAATCGCATCATCAATCGTAATCTTGAACGCGCGGAGCGCAGGGCAGCTCTCATAGTAGGCGTTCATCTTCTCCTCGCCGAGTGCCAGCACTTCCGGCTCAATGAAAGCTGTCTTCTCGAGTATCTTCACATCTGCACTCTGTGCTTTCTGTAAGAGCGCAAGGTTGTCCGCGTTTCCGGTGTCCACGTCGCTCCGCATCATCGCATAGCCGAAGAAGCGGTAGTCTGTCTTCTTGCACTCCTGATAGAGCTCGTAGACCTTTAAGAGCACCTCCGCGCCGTCGCCGAGCTTGCCTTCGTAACCCGCAATTTCATCCGCCAATGCGAGGCCGCGCTTTAAATCGTCCTCAAAGGCCTGTAAATCCGGGTAGACATCCTCCAGCTTCCAGGTTTGTTCCACCGCAACTTCACTTCTCTTGGGCAGCTTCTGTTCCATAGGATCCTCTCCTTTCGAAGTCCGTTGTTATCTTCTGTATTATCGTACCAAATAATGTGCTTTGTGAATCTGTTTTGGGCGTTCTTAACAAGGCGAGACTTAGTTTTGCCTATATGAAAATTTTAACCTTAATATTGTCAAACTATGGTATAGTAAGGCAGAAAGGAGATATGCCATGAATAAAAATCGTTTGTTTGTCCTGATTTCCTCCGGCGTTGCCATCCTCGGGAGCCTGCTCCCCTGGGCAACCGTCTCTGCGGGTATCTTCGGCTCCATGAGTGTGAGCGGCACCGAAGGCGACGGAACCTTCATCATCATACTCGCAGTCGTCGCCATTGTCCTTGCCTGCCTGAAGGACTATAAGACAGCGCTTCCCAAGAACTTTGCGACCGGCATCTTTGTAATCGGTGTTGTGCAAAGTGTCATCATGCTCCTGAATCTCATCAACATCGGGCGCATGCTCGGTTCCCAGGGTGCGGAACTCAAAGCCTACGGTGTTGCGGTACACATCGGCATCGGCTTCTTCCTGGTGCTGCTCGCGGCCGTTGCCACCGCTGTCTTCGGCGCCATGGCACTCTCCGGCGGCAAGCTCTCGAAGGACACGCTGAACGAGGTCATGGACGCGAGCAAGCAGCTCTCCCAGACCGTTGCGCAGGCAACCACAACCGCCGTGAAATCCGCTTCCGAAGAGATCAATAAGCAGAGCGAGAAAATGAAGGAAGCCAAGGAGGCTAAGGCCGCTTCCGAAGCTGCCGAGACCGCCGCAAACACTGCGGAAAACGTCGCGAGCGAAACGGTCGAGACCGCGACCGCTGCGCCGGAAAAACGTTGAGACCGTCGTTGCCGAAGCCGCTCCTGAAAGCGTTGCGAGCGAAAGCGAAACTTCCGACAACACCGAAAACAAGGACGATACGACCGTCTGACATTGCCACTGCAAAAATCCCCGCTTCCCTTATGGGCGCCGGGGATTTTCTTTTTCGTTCGAAACAGAAAGGAATTGCGCCTCCTCGGATTTACGCTATCATAAACCTAAGGAAGGACGTGCAAAGAAAAATATCGTCCGTCGTCAATGATAAGCTCCGGGGCTTTTGCCCCTTAGAAAGGACAGGCATGAAATACCAATCCGTCAACGAATTCTCCCACTTCTCCTTTTCCGACTGCGTGCTCACGGAGATGAGCGCGAGCCCCGCGGGCGTTCAGCTGACACTCGAGGCACTGATAGTCCTCCCGGAAAACTCGCAAAACACCAACTTCACCGCGAGCTATGCGGGCACGGTTCAGCTGCGCCTACTCGGCGGACAGTTTACCGAGAGCGTCAAAGAGGGATATCAGTACCGAGACGCGAACGATGTGCTCCTGGAATCCGTCCCGGACACCCTGCTCTCCCCGACGGAAGTTACCGCGCTGCTCCCCGAGCTCCGCGACGTGTATCTCTTCCAGATTCTCAGCGAAACAAAAGCAGACGGCAAGATCCTCTTAGAGCTCGGCATCGAGTTCCCGCAGGCCGAGGAATACGACACCCTCATCACCCCTTCCTACCGCATCGGCGTCCTCTGCGAAAAGGCCGTCTTCGGCTGGGATTACTATATGAACCGTGTGGAGAGCTGAGCCATGGATCTCTCCCGGGTCATCATCGTGAGCGACCGCCATTTGTTTGACCGCGAAGCAGATCCCGAGGCCGCCTTTTTGTCCTATCTGGAGCGCATCGCAACGGAGCATCCGCGCGCCGTTCTGCTCCGCGAGAAGGATATGACAGAGGCGGATTACCTTGCTCTCGCAAGGCGCGTCCGTGCACTGCTTCCTTCCGTACCGCTGATTCTCCACTCTTTTCCGCGCGCGGCAAAGGAACTCCCCTGTGAGGGCCTGCATCTCCCGCTTGCCCTGCTGCGACAAATCAAAGAGGAGCAGCCCTCCCTCTTGGAAGGCTGCTCCTCTCTCGGTGCTTCGGTACATGCTGTCGATGAGGCCGTGCGCGCCGTCTCCTTCGGCGCAAGCTATCTCATCGCGGGAAATGTCTATGAGACCGCCTGTAAACCCGGCCTCGCGGCGCGCGGTCTCCCCTTCCTCGAAGCGATCTGTCAGGCGGTCCCGGTTCCGGTCTATGCAATCGGCGGCATCACCCCGGAACGGCTTCCGGAAGTCCTTGCCGCCGGGGCGGCCGGGGCCTGCATGCGCTCGGCGCTCACTCACGCTTCTCGCTTACTCTGACCGCTCGCATAGTCGATGCGCACGCCGGGCTGCACATTGTAGAGAAATACGTGGAAGGAAAACTCGGGATCCCGAAGCGCCTCCGCTTCGAGCTCTACGCCCCGCGCAACCAAGTCATCGCCGAGAAAAACGGGGGTCGCACGGTAGAGCACCGCACCGCCGCCGTTCTCGATATAATCCGCGACCCGCTTTTCATAGGGCAGCATACCGCTTATGTTAAGATAGCGGGTTCCCGTAATTAAGTTCTGCGGGTTCGCATTTTCCCCGGAGAGCATGTAGGCAATCAAATGGCAGCGGTTATAGAGATACTTGTCTTCGATTAAGTCGTCGTAGCGCACCGTGTGCCAGCCGCTCGGCCGCACATCGCCTATGCTCTCGCGCTTTTCTGTCGGCATGGTCGCCTTTGTCAAAACCGCAAAGGCAGGACCGCAGCGCCCCAGCGCATCCAAGTCCGCGTAGGACTCATAGCCCTCTGTCTCATGCTGTTCGCCGAGCTGCCGATCCTCCTCCGTAAAGAGCGGCTGCCCCATGTTCATGCTGATGTCCGGACTGCCGTAATAGCTTCCAACCGCCGTGAGCACTTCCTCCGCGTAATCCCCGGGCGGCGGCACGATGATGCCGATTGCCTCTTCTTCCGCCTGCGCTGTCCAAGGCAGCCGGGCATTCGGCCACAGCGTCTGCTGCAGGGCTCCCAGGGTGAGCAGTATCAGCAGAATCCACAGCGCCTTACGTATGTTTCCCCCCGCGCCTCTTTCGTCTGTATGCCGACATTGCTCCCCCTTGCTCTCTTGCCTAATTTCTTTGCTATAGGCAAGTATACCGTTTCGCTCCCCACTTCTCAAGCCCGCTTGCCCTTCACAGCAAAGAGTGGCTCCTACAATGCGGCTAATGTCGGTAAAGCCGGGATACGCACACCCCTGCGGAAAACGCTTCGGAGCGACAGAAAGGAGAACCATGATACTTTGGACTTCTCAGGAGGAAGCCGTCTACAACGAGCTTCTGAAAACCGGCGTCTATCGCTGCGATTTTAATCTCTCCTCGATGAGAGACTGTCGTAAGCAGTACGACTGGCTGGTGCAACAAATGAAACGGCGCATCGGCCCGCCGCCGGACAAGGTCACTTACCCGGTCTGGGCCATCTATCAACAGGACGGCAAACACCGTAAACCGGATCTCCGCAGAGAGCGCTGGGCGTTCGGCTGCAACGGAGAACGTTTTGCCTGCCTCGAAATCGAAATCCCCGACCGGGAGGTTCTCTTATCCGACCTTGATGTCTGGTGTATCATCTTAAACGACGGCCTCCTCTCCGATACCGAGCAAGAAGACCGCTGCCTCGAGGCGCAATACGAGGCGCTCTCCCCTTCCGAGAAACGCCGCATGAAAGAGAAAAACTGGGAGCGCGTCTTTGACCTAAGCCCCTTAAACACTGACTGGATGCGAAGAGGGTACGACATTCAGGCAACCTTCTGGGAACTCCGGCTCGAACAGGTTCGGGACGTTCGCTTCTTTCGCGCCGCCGCTAAATTCGATCCACCGCCCTCAGACGCGGTCACGGCAAAATAAAAGGACAGAAACGCGTAATCTCGCTTTTCTGTCCTTTTTGCGTTACAACAAACTCACATTACGGCAAAATCTCAAGCCAGTAGCCGTCCGGATCTTCGATGAAGTAGATGCCCATCGCCTCATTTTCGAAGCAGATGCAGCCCATCTCCTCGTGCTTTTTGTGCGCTGCGTCAAAATCGTCCGCCCGAAATGCGAGGTGAAATTCGCACTCGCCGAGGTCATACGGCTGCGGATGGTCCTTAAGCCAAGTGAGTTCCAACTCAAATTCCCCGACCTCGCTCTTTAAATACACGATGATGAAATCGTCCGTCGTCTTTCGTCTCACCTCGTGTAAGTCGAGGGCCTCGCTGTAGAAGCGGAGGGAGCGCTCCAAATCCGCAACATTCAAATTCTCGTGTATCATCTGAAACTTCATATCTCTTCTCCTTTCGCTGTCTCCGTATTTTTGATGCGGGAGCTATACTGCAGATATTCCGTGAGAAAACGCCGAATCACATCCGGCTCTCCCCAGTAGTGGATCGGAAAGACCGCATTGCAGTCCACACATTCCAGGAAATACAAGAGTCCGTCCGCGTAGTGCGCTTCCAGTCTCGGATCCAGCGGTACAAAGGCGATGTCAAAATGTCTGCCCTTGATTTTTCCGATCTCCGTATAAAAAATTGCACGGAGTTCTCGGTTCTCCTCCTCCGGTTCTCCCTCCCAATACCAGTCGTTTAAGTCACCGGCGTGATAAATGCTTCCCTCTTCGGTGCTCACAATAAACGCGACGCCGCTGTCGTTTGAAAGCAGGGTCTCGACCCGAATCCCGCCCGCAAGCCGATAGCTTTGATCGGGCTCAACAAAACTGCGCTCTATCTTTGATAAGCGCTTCTCATCATTGATATCATTCGCCAACACCGCACGGTAGCGCATGCCCCTATCGTCGAGAAGGTCAAAGATCTTCGGATTATAATGATCCCCGTGGCAGTGGCTGCAAAAGACCAGCACTTCTTTTTCCCTGTCGAGCGGCGGCAGTACTCCCTTGTAATAGTCAAAAATACAGTAGCGGTCTTTACATTCCACTAGAATGCCGCTGTGGTCTAAGTAGCTTACTTTCATGAGCTCACCTCGAAGGAAACAAGTTGTTACAAGCCTAGGAACATTTTATGGGGTAATAGGCGCTTTGTAAAGTTGGGGGGAGGGAGCAGAGAAGTGGGAGGCTTTCCGATGCATCTCATTCCGTTATCACTTTAATCCGTCTGTGATGCCCCGATCACAACCATCGTGCCAGTTTTCCTGTCATATGCGGACCATAATCCTGTCCCCCACCACTCTTTGCCGGCGTCAAAATAGTTCGAAAAATCATCGTTCCATCGATACACTTCAAGCTCCTGCCGATTCGGAAAGAGGATCTCATGAAAGCGGATGAAATCGGACTTTACATACGGCGTTCCGTACGGCGGCTCTAAAAAGGCATACCAATAGGGCATCGGCGTCGGAACGTTGATACACACCTGTTTTTTGGTTCTGTCCTCATAATACGCATGGCTCGGCGGCATCAAAAATTCTTCCGTATCGACTTTTGTTGCCCTCATGTTATCAGCCTCAATATTCAGTCGATACGCGAACGCGGCAAACCTGAGCTCAAGTATTCGGAATGCCTCAATCACCGCAAGCTTGTGCGTGGCATAGCCTTCATACTCCTTGCCGACAGAGAGTATCACATAATCGAGACTCACCCGGTTCCATGTGGTTTTCAATAACTCGTAGGCCTTGTGTTTTGTCAGCTCAAACATATTCCCTCTTCATCCCCGTATGAACGGAAGTTTTCGCGCACGGTCTCTCCCGGGTCGGAAAAACATCCGTCTTATCGCTCCGTTCATGACCGAAGTCGAATCCTGCGCCTTTCGCTTGGGCGCAAGTCCGGCGTTTTTTACATTCCAAGTCGTTCTGTGTCCACAGAGCCTCTCTTTCAAGTCCCTTGTGGCTATGTAATCTGACGTGTATCAACTAAGCTTCTGCGAAACTCATGCTGTTTCGACAACTTGTATGCGGTTCCTTCTTGCCACTCAAAGATTTCAATCGCTTCCGATATCAGCACGTCATCTCCCGGTAGCATGAAAAATCGCCTTGTGCCGAGACGCTGAATGCTATTACTATGTGGATTTTTTTATTTTTCTCTTTTTCCCGTATTTTCCGAACCGCGAATTTCCTCGCGGAAACCGCTTCAAAAATAATGCTTACAGGTTAGCTAAATCCAGCCATTTTTAATCGATCGGTTTCAGATTGCTGTAGATCTTCCGCATCGATACGGCGTTAGCCGGGTCTGTATATTCAATGTTAATGTCATAACCGTCATAGGTAATGCGGTCTATGATCGCTTCAGCCTCTGTGTTTTTCTCCACCGAGTGCCGGATACCACCCCTCTTTGAGGATCTGCGAGCAGAAGATGGTCGATGATTTTCCTGCGGCGGCGGTGTACCAGTT